>Ga0255757_10000552_pt1 | contig 36607 bp, 24 predicted proteins | sample 071ome_27_FD_179957 | JGI IMG/M metagenome (GOLD analysis project Ga0255757, IMG submission 179957) | Coastal salt marsh microbial communities from the Groves Creek Marsh, Skidaway Island, Georgia - 071409AT metaG (version 2) | ecosystem: Environmental > Aquatic > Marine > Intertidal zone >...
AAACTTGGGAACTGCCCGTTTGGGACGTCTTGCGCAAGGACCATCGCGCAGCTCAGGCAACTTTGGGGCTCGACGCACGAAGCAAAAGCGCACAAGGCGCTTACCATTTAAAGCGGCCCATTCCCCCCGGTGCTCGCGTGCAGCTCTGGGACGACACTTTGACCACAGGGGCCACTCTACAGGCCATGGCAGAGACTTTGTATCAAGGCGGCGCAAAAGAAGTCCATGGGGCCACACTGGCCCGAGCCGACTAACAAAAAACCCCCGCCCGGAAACCGGACGGGGGTGTGAGCCTGCGTTAGGCGTTTAGGTCTATCGTTCGAGGACGATGCGGCGTACGCTGCGTCCTGAAGTCGTCTGCACTTCGACCAGGTAAACACCCGCAGGCGTCTTGCTGAGGTCGAAGGTCTCGCGAACCGTACCCGCATCGGCGTAACGGCTCACTTGCGTGATCACCGCACCCGTGAGGGACACAATTCGGAACTCCACATCTTCGGCATCCAAGTGGCTGAACTCCACCGTGAACTGACCCGCAGTGGGGTTGGGGAAGAGACGGAGAGACGTCAAGTTGAGGTCGTCCATGCCTACCGTGAAGTAGACCGTGTCGGCTACAATTCCACAGGCGTTGGCGGCCACGGCTACTGCGAAGGCAGGACCGTTGCTGCTGAAGGCTTGCGTTACCGCATCACCGCCCTGGATAGCGCCGTTGGAGAAGGCCCAACCTACCGTGTCTTGACCGCTCGCATTCGCCGTGAACGAAATCGTCACAGGGTTCATGCTGATCACCGTGAAGTTGGGGTTCAACGTGGGCAGAGGACCAGCAGCCGTGGTGAAGGTTACCGCCGTGCTCCAGCCGCTCGTCGTTCCGTTACAGTTGTCCTGAACGATCACGTCGTAGCTCGTGCCTGGCTGCAAACCCGTTAAGGTTACGGAACCAGAAGCAGATGCGCTTACCGTCGTGCCTTGGCCTTGAGCAAAGCCCGCAGGGCCGTACTCTACCGTAGAACCAGTTGCTTGGCTACCTGAGCTCCAAGAAACGGTGGCGGTGGTACATGCAGGGGCCGTAACCGTAACACCCGAAGGCACACCACATGCAGAACACTGCGCCACGAAGGTGTTGAAGACTTGGAAAGCCATCAAGCTAGTACCGGGCGTCCAAGAAGAAACCGTATCGCCGAACGGACCGACCAAATCAAAGCCAATCTCCGTCGACCATGAACCTGGGTTGGTCACAATGACACGTGCACTATCTCCCGCACAGAGGTTTGCCGTTTCCGTGTAGCTAGAGCCCGTTGTGAAGGGCAAACCGAAGGTGAAGATCGGCGTCCAACCCGTTGAAGATTTTTGTTCTACCGTGATTTCACCACCGTTCCAGCCATCGCCATAGGAGTCAATCTCGTACATGGTGAACGTACAGGTGTTGGCAGGAGCACACAAAGTCGTTGTAACTGTTACAGGACCTGCCCAACCCGAGAAGTCGGTAGGACCACAGGAGTCACGCACGTACACATCGTAGGTCGTGCCTGCGCTCAGACCCGAAATCGTGTAGGTAGAGCTCACGTTGTGGGCAATCGTACCTGTGAAAGCGCCCGTGCCCGTGTAGAATCCAGCAGGACCCCACATGACGCAGGTACCCAAAGGAGAACCTGGGCTCGTCCATGAAACGTCTGCGCTGCTGTTGGTCACAGTGCCTGCGGAGGGAACTGGATCTGGGCAGGTAGGAATAGCTTCCACCAAGAAGTTGTCAAAGAACACATCCGGTCCATATCCAGAATTACCTACAAACTTGAAGATGACGTCCGAACCGGTGTAGCTCGAAGGCAAGTAGGCCAACTCATTTACCATGGTGCCTGGAGTTGTTGTGCCTGCGCCCGCACTATTAAAGTTGGACCCAATCAAATTGATGACCGTATCCCATGTGCTGGACGTTATGGGACGTGCCAAGAGCAAGAGCTGGTCGTTCGGGTAGAACGTCATATACTGGTGGCTCCAATCGAAGGACACTTGCGCATTGCTAGAGATGGTCACAGGACGTGACGTCAATTCGGCCCAGTTGCCTGAGGTCCAACCCCAGAAGTAGCCGCGCATAGCGTTGCCCCCTCCAGAAAGAGCGTAGGATTGGAAGACTTTAGTGCCGCCCGTCTCGTCCCAGCAGGACAAGGGGTAGATGTCAAAGTTTTCCGAGTAAGGCATCGTAGCGGCCAAACATGCCGTTGTGAAAGTCACTGGACCCTGCCATGGACCGATATTGCCGGAACCACAGCTATCTGCTACCCATACCGTGTAGGTCGTAGCTGGGGTCAAGCCTGTAATCGTGTAGGTGTTGCTGTTTACCAAGGTCATGTTGGGGATGGTACCCGTGCCTGGGTTGAAACCGGCAGGACCCCAGGCCACATAGGAACCCGTTGTCGTGGGTGCGCCATGCGCCCATGAAATCAAAGCCGTGGTGGTGCCAGGTGATGCCGAAACGTTCTGCGCAGGCAAACACGATGGTTGCTCTTCGTAGTAGAAATCGTCAATGCCCAAATCGTACCATGTACCACCGATAACCCGCAATCCTACATGGTTATGGCCCGTTGGAACGTTAGGGAAGGCCACCGTGTATTCATCCCAGAATTCAGTCAAAGCCAAGGTATCTACGGCCGTAAATGAACCTGGATTGCTAGGCGTTGTCATGGTGCCTACAATCAATTGAATGGGGCTCCAGTTGTACAACTTGTTCGCACGGAAGCGAATCTGCGCTCCGTTGCCCTGCAAGTCGCCAAACATGGGCGATACCGCCGTCACGTTGGTGGCAGAGCCCGTAGACATCATCAAGTAGTTCGGCGTTGAGTAGGCCTGAACGTTCCACGTCTGCGGAAGCAAGACCTCCCACGAAGAGCCCGAACCGGTCGCTGTGCGCGTCCAGCAGGAAGGAGGATCGCCAGCCGTCATCAAATCCCAGTTCTCAGAGTACCCAGGGTTTGAGTAGTAGGGGGAGCACAACGTGGTAAACGTGAACGGACCAACCCAAATAGAGTTGCCGTTGCCTGCACCCGTACAGTTGCGCATCACGTAGTACGAGTAGCTCGTGTTGCCAATCAAGCCTTGCAAGGTGTACGTGGTAGCGTTGGCCGTATCCAAGAAGCCCGTGCCTTGGGTAAAGCCTGCAGGGCCCCACTCAATGACAAAGTTGCTACCAGCGCTAGACCAGTTCAAGGTGGCACTCGTGTCGCTCACACCCACAATTCCAAGTCCGGTCGGTTCGGGGCAAGTCGGTTGTTGTTCGATGTTGATATCGTCCACCCAGGCATTATTGCCCCAGTTGCCAAATCCAACCCAACGGAATTCCGCCACTTGACCGTAGTACATGGCTGAGTCCAGATTGATCGTCTCTTGAACGTAGGTTCCGGGTGCATTCCAGGTAGCGCCGTCTTGCGAATCAAAAGCCGAACCGCTCTTGCTCCAGATGGTATCCCAAGTCGTAGAACCTGAAAGGCGCGCCATAACGGCCAAACCTTCTGTCGCCCATGTGCTGGCCAAGTGCGACCACTTGAACTTAACGCGCGCCAGAGCATTCAAGTTGATGGGCGCGGTGGTCATATACCCTGTTGAGTTATTCCCCCAGGTAGAGCTTCCCATTTGGGCCAATGCCGCACCTGTTCCTGACGTGTTCCACTGAGCGGTACCTCCTGTCAAGAAGAAACAAGAGGGAGGCCAGTTGGTAAAGTCCTCTGAGAAAGGCAAGGATTGCGTAACACAAGGGGTGCAAATGTTGATGGGGCCACTCCAGTAGGAGTAGCCATTGCCAGCTGCCGTACAGTTTTGACGCACGTAGAAATCGTAGCAGGTATTGGCCGAAAGACCAGAAATAGTAGCCGTCGTTCCAGAAACCGTTACCGTCGTTCCCGTTCCCTGCGTAAATCCGGTGGGACCGTACTCCACTTCAAACGTAGAACCCGTTGAGGTGTATGAGAAGGTTGCTTGGCTAGACGTAGCGCCGCCTGCAACTAGGTAGTACGGCTGGGGACATGCGGGTGGGGGAGCTACATTGACCGTGTAGTCGTGCACTTCTCCGTAGGTGAATGAAGAACAAGACTCTGTCGCCAAAAGCGCCGTACCGCTCCACTTACAACGCAAGCGCAAACGGTGGTTACCCGTAGACAACGTGCCGGGCACAACAATGGAGTTGGAGTACAAAACACCGGCAGCGGGTCCAGCTGCAGAAGAGCTCCACAAGTGTTCACCAGCATCGTCAAAGTCTCCGTCGTCGTTGGCGTCCACCCAAATGGCAAACCACTGGCTTGAATAGCCCGTCGTCAAACCGATGGACAATTGAGCTGTCTGCTGTACTAAGATGGTATCAGAAGTGTAATCTGCATACCCGTTTGTCGAACATCCTGTGGCGGATTGGTTCACATTGTTCAGGGTTGCATTGTCAATGTAGTCACCGAACGTACACCCAGTGGTGTAGAGGTTAGTGGTACAATACGTCTGGGCTTGTGCTCCAAAGGAAACCCCCAAAAGGAGCAGCAAGAGTGCGTACATTCGTTTCATGCGTGCGGCAGTTAAAAGATTCAAGCAGTAAAAATGAGGCAAAAACCCGGTAATTGGTGCTCCGTTCCCTCACTATGGGTGACATTTATCACACTCATGGGTATCATTTGGGGCTGCGCCCTCCCTGCGGCACCCGACGGTGGGCCGCGTGATAAAGACGCCCCAGTTATCCTGGAAGCCAGTATTCCCAACGGTTCGGTGCAGGTAAGCGCCCGTGAAGCCACCTGGAAATTTGACGAATTTGTGGTCCTAAGCTCGCCCCAACAAAACTTTACAAGCTCCCCCCCACTACCCCCTGGAACGACCTTCGAATTGCGGGGTAAAGCGTTTAAAATCACGTGGCCCGAACCCCTTTTAGAGAACAGTACCTACGTTTTTCAATGGGGAAATACCATTCGCGACCTGCACGAGGGCAATGTCCTCAAGGGCGTTCAGTGGGTGTTCTCGACGGGAAATCAACTGGACTCGGGCGAAATCCAAGGCCGCGTCGTCGACCCTTGGACCGGCGAAGGGGTGAAGGATGTGGCGGTATGCCTCTATCCTACCCGAAACCACTGGCATGGAGACCCCCTCCTCAACGATTCCTGCGTCTTTTCGTCGGCGAATTACGCCACCCGCACCAACGACAGCGGCTACTACACCTTTTCCTACTTGCGTACCGACACGGCCTATGCCATTCGGGCCTTTGCCGATGCTGATGGAAACAACAAACTCAGCCCTGGGGAATTGACCCCCATTGGATATTTGGAGGGCACCTGGCGTCCATGGGACAGCCCTTGGAAGGCCGACTGGGGGCCCGTGGACTACCTTCCTCCCGTTCTACTCATGGACCAAAAAGCGATCCCGGACAGTGTGCTCGCCTGGGAACCTTGGGGAGCGGACAGTTCCGGCACGTTAAAACTCAGCTGGACCCATGGCTGTGGTCCTAGGCAAGCCGTAGATGGGGAACTGTCCCATCCAGAAGGCCTGCCCTTCATCCTCCAACTCAAGGGGAAAACAGGTATTTACGCTCAATGGACCAGTGACCAACCCTGTTCCGACCATACCGTAGTCCTAAGCGGTTTGCCTCCAGGAACGTACACCCTTCAAGCCGTGTACGACCGCAACGAGAATGGAACGCTCGATGCGGGGGACTATTGGACTGGAGAGGCCCCGGAGACCCGCATTTTCGCCACGGAAAAAATCGAGATCAAAGCGAATTGGGAGGTGGAAACCCATTGGGAGTTGCCCCGCAGCAATCCGATTTCTTGGGAATTTCACTAGGGGCGCTGCGCCCGCGACCTCAGCCCAGCGTGAACGCATCTGCGTCCCCCAAGAAGGGGTAGCGCTTGCGCACCGCGGCCAAATGGACCGCTTCCCAGGTAGACGAAATCCAGCCTGATTCCCCCGACGCACCTGTGGCCAGCACATCGCCCCAGGGCCCGATGCTTGCAGATCCTCCTGCGTGCTGTACGCCAAAGCCATCTTCACCTATCCGATTGACGCCCAAGACATAGCACTGGTTCTCCATGGCCCGAGCGCGCAAGAGCGTATCCCACGCCGATTGCCGCGCCTCCGGCCAATTGGCGGGGACCAAGATGCCGTCGTATTCGGGGCCTCCGGGGGTCTGACGCAACCAAACCGGAAAACGCAAATCGTAGCAAACGGCCAAGAGCAGGCGCCAACCTTGCACGGTGACCACCACGCGTTCCTCCCCGCCATCGAAGTACTCCGCTTCCCCGGCAATGCTGAAGCGGTGGCGCTTGTCGTAGGTCACTAGCTCCCCCGCAGGGCCCGCTAAAAAGAAGCGGTTCCGGTAGCGGCCGTTCTCCTCCCGAACGAAAACCGTTCCGCCCACCCAAGCCTGCACGTCGCGCGCCCAGCGCCGCAGGGCGGCCGCTGGCGCGCCGCCGTCGGGCCCAGCGGCAACAGCCGCCAGCTCGTTGGGGCGGGTGGCAAAACCGGTGGCAAAAGTTTCGGGCAAGAGAAAGAGGTCAGCTCCTGGAGCATCCGCCCAGCGCCCTTCCCAGTCGGAGAGGTTGCCCGGTACATCGGCCCATCGAAGGTCGCCTTGCCAACCGGCTACACGTAGATCCTTCATGGCTGCGGTTGAGATTTGCGGAAATCAGAAGAGCGCTCCTTCAACAGCCAGCCAATGTGTTCGATCAGGAGGGCTGCTTCTTCGGCGGAGGTGCCGTCGTAGTAGCCTCGGAGGCGGCCTTTGTGGTCCACGAGGACAAGGTTTTCCGTGTGGATGAAGCTGTGCTCGTCCCAACCTTGGCCCTCTTCGAGGACGGCGAAGTAGGAAGTTCGGGCGAGGCGGTTGAGTTCGGCGGGCTCGCCCGTGAGGAGCCACCAGCGCATGGGGTTGACGTCGTTGGCGGCGGCGTAGGCGGCTAAGACGTCGGGTTTGTCGTAGTCTGGCATGGCACTGTGCGACAGGAGTTGCACCGCGTCGTTGTCCAGATAGGCGGCTTGGACGGTGCGCATATTGACGGCCATGTCCTTGCAAATGCTGGGGCAAGTGGTGAAAAAGTAGTTTACGACTCGGATTTTGCCTTCGACGTCGGCTTCGGTGCGCGTTCGGCCCGATTGATCGAGCAACGTGAACGGAGCTACCACGTGATTCATGCCAATGCCCTCCATGGAGTCGGCAACCACAGCGGGATTGAGGTCCGAAGGGTTCAAAATGGGAAGGCGTGGATCAGGTGTTTGGATCTGAATCGCCCAAATCACCCCCGCCACAAATACGACGAGTAAGATGCCAATCTTCCAAAATTCCCCTTTTTTCAGGCCCATGGTACTATTTTTGAGTACGGTACAAAGGAACTAAAGTCCGCTGCCATGAAAAAATTAATCCTACCCCTATTGGCCGTCAGTTTGCTTTTTGCATCCTGCGACCCGGAAAGCAAACCGGAAATCGTCAACCTAGAGGTGGTTGTTCAGCCGGTTTTTGGCAGTGCCAATACCCCCGTTGCGTACAATTCCCAGCAGTTCCCTATGGGCACAGACACGGTGAAGTTTACGCGAAACGACTTTATAATTTCGGAATTCGCGCTGCTGGATGAGCAGGGGGCGCGGGTGGATATTCGGAACGAGTACGCCTTTTTGAGCCTGCCGGACCGAAACAGCTTCACCCTCCCCACGAGCCTCACGCCCGGGCACTACAGCGGTTTTGCCTTCACGGTAGGCCTTGACAGCACCATCAACCATGGAGATCCCAGTCTCTGGGGCGGAACCCATCCGTTGAATCCCGCCGTCAACAACCTGCACTGGGGCTGGACCGGCGGATACATTTTCGCCGCCATGGAGGGCTACTACCAGAAAGACGGCGCAGAAACCCCCTGGCTTTACCACATCGCCTTGATGGAAAACCGCATGGAAGTCGTGGTGGAAACGCCTTTGGATTTGACCGATTTTAAAACGTTGACCCTCAACCTCGACCTGGAAGCTTTCTTTAAAGCCGTCCACTCCCTCAGCCCCAACGAAGACGGGGACTTTAGCCACAGTACGTTTGACAATGGCCTCGCCCACAAACTCTCTGAAAATTTGAGCCAAAGCTTCCGATTTGCTTCGCTCGAAAACCAAACGCCATGACCCTTTCTCGCGGACTCACCTTTGGATTTCTTGCCCTTTTCGCCGTCTCCTGCGGCGACACCTGGGGCAAAAAACCCCATGTGACCACGCCCTACGTCTTGCAAGTGCCCACGGGCTTTCCCCAGCCAGCGCTCCCGGAAGACAACCCTTTGACGGTGGAAGGCATTTTGCTCGGCCGCCAGCTCTTTTACGATCCCATTTTGTCCTTGGACAGCAGCCAAAGTTGTGGATCCTGCCACAATACGGCATTTGGATTTACGGACAATGGGTTAACCTACAGTGTCGGCGTAGACGGTTCCGAAGGGGATCGAAATTCCATGCCCTTGCACAACCTGGCGTGGCACCAAAGCTTCTTTTGGGACGGTCGTTCCCCTAGTCTTCGCGAGCAAAGCTTGGACCCCATTTCCAGTCCCATTGAGATGAAGGAGGACGTACTGCATGTCGTGGAAAAGCTTCAGCGCCAGCCCCGCTACCAAGACGCCTTTACCGCTGCCTTTGGAGACGAGGAAGTCACCCCAGAGCGCATGGGTTTGGCCATGGAGCAGTTTATGTTGACCATCCTCAGTGGAGGGGAAAGCAAGTTTGACCGATTTATCGCCGGCACCGAAAGCCTCACCGCCGAAGAAACCCTTGGCATGCAGCTCTTCAATGGCGAATCCAACCCCAACAGCCCTACTCCCGGTGCGGATTGTTTCCACTGCCACGGCGGCGCATTGTTCACTAACCACAAGTTGATGAACAACGGCTTGGACAGTGTCTTGACTGACCTAGGGCTGGGCGCAGTAACTGGGCTAGCAACGGACAACGGAAAGTTTAAAGTGCCTTCCCTCCGCAACATCGCCTACACAGCTCCCTACATGCACGATGGTCGCTTCCAAACGCTTGAAGAAGTCGTGGAATTTTACAATTCGGGCGTGCATCCCAATTCGCCCAACTTAGACCCAAGTATGGTGGGCTTTGTACAAACGCATTCGGGCGGTGCGATGGGACTCAATCTTACATTGACCCAGCGTCAGGCACTCGTGGCCTTCTTGAACACGCTGACCGACACGCGTGTTGAAACCGATACCCTCTATCAAAACCCTTTCAAATGAAAAAGATTCTTCTCCTCCTTTTGGTTGTCGGCAGCTCATTCGCTGCACTGGCCCAGAAAAAAGTAGAAATCACCTTCCAAACGGACGGCGTATGCGGCATGTGCGAGAAGCGTATTGAAACTGCCTTGCTGGACATGAATGGTGTTTGGACCGCGGATTGGGACCAAGAAACGCATGCCACCTACGTGGTCTACAATCCCAAAAAACTATCCGAAATGGACCTGCACAAGGCCGTTGCCGCCGTGGGCCATGACACGCCCAAAGTGAAGGCCAAGGACGAAGACTACGCCAAGGTGCATTCCTGCTGCAAGTACCGCGACGAAGAGGTTACGTCTGCGCACCACGGAGGCTGATGAAACACTTCTTTTTAGGTGTCGCTGTCCTGAGCACTCTGAGTGCGGCAGGGCAAATTGACACGTCGCTCTACAACAGCCTGCAGATTGAGGAAGTGGTCATTCGCGAGGAAGCTGCCGGGCTTTCCTTGGACGCTAAATCCGCCACCCTGGATCTGAACATTTCTCGCAAGGAGCTCAAGAAGGCGGCCTGCTGCAACTTGTCGGAAAGCTTTGAGACCAATCCCAGCATTGATGTTTCTTTCACAGATGCTGTGACGGGCACCAAGCAGATTCAACTTTTTGGTTTGGCGGGAAAGTACGCCCAAATTCAAGTGGAAATGACGCCGCTGGTGCGTGGCTTATTGGCCAATTCGGGCCTGAGTTTCATCCCGGGCACCTGGGTGCAAAGCATTCAGCTCACCAAGGGAATTGGCGCCGTCAACAACGGTCCCGAAAGCATGACCGGCCAAATCAACGTCGAGCTCCTCAAGCCCGAAGACCTCGTGGACGCCGCAGAGGCCCCCGGTTCCGAAGGTCGTGGCGACGTCCTCCTCAACGGCTACGTGAATCAAGGCGGCCGCTTTGAATTCAACGAGGCCTATGGAGTGCGTCTCAACGACAAATGGATGCTGGCTAGCCTTGGTCATTTTAGCGGTCGCCAGCGAGGCACCGACATGAACGGCGATGGCTTCTTGGACAATCCCCTTGGCTACCAAGTAAATGGCATGCTGCGTGCGCGCTATTTTGGCCAAAATGGATGGGAGGGCATCTACACCTTCCACGCGTTGGAAGATGTCAAACAAGGGGGCCAAATGCGCTCCGCCTTTGCCCCGGGCACCTCAGCGGAGGATCTTTGGTCTTCCACCATGAAGCAGGGCCGCGTGGCCTTCACGGCCAAAACCGGATGGGTCAATCCCGACCTCCCCGATCAATCTGTGGGCACCATTCTTCAGCTCTACTCCAATGAAATGGATGGCGCCATGGGAAATTCAACCGTCGATCCGGATCATGCGAGTTCCCTCTACGGCCTACAAAACGGCGGCATGGCCCAAGTGCTCTTCCGCCATGGCTGGGGCACGTGGAGCCAAACGTCCGGTGTGCTGCTGACGGCAGACCGCTACGACTTTGACTTTGTGCAAACGGACCTCGGAAGGACAATGGGGTGGATGGAGGTGGATTTGGGTCTTTCGACCGAATGGACCTATGCCCCTTCCGACCAATTCACCGCCGTTCTAGGCGCCCGCTACGACTGGAATTCCATCGTATCGCATCAAGTCTCCCCCCGCATCCACCTTCGTTGGGAACCCGTGGAAAAGCACACCCTTCGCCTGGCCGCAGGCCGAGGATTCCGCAACGCTCTGCCCTTGGTAGAGGAATGGGGCCGTTTGGCCACCAACCGCAGCTTACGCAGCCAGCCATCTTCGCTATATCACATCCTAGGCGGCTCCTACCTCAACATGGAAGAGGCCTATAACACGGGCCTAAGCTATGCTTGGAATTTCAAGTTGAACTACATGCCGGGGTCCTTGCAGCTCGATGCCCACTCGACGGTCTTTGGGCAAACGGTGGTTCAAGACTATTGGACGCCCGGTCAGCGCTACCTCTATACCCAGTTCACCTCCTCCGTAGAGCCCATTCGACCTATGACCTCCAACACGGCTGGTGCCTCGGTGACGTACCAACTCAACAAGCGCACGGAAATGCGCTTAGCCTACCGCTTCCAAGACTTACGCGTGGTCTACCGGGATGAGTCCGGCATCGTGGCGCAGGACGTTGCGCTTTCGGCTCCCTTCGTACCCAAGCACCGCCTGATGGCTCACCTCAGCCGAGAATTCAAAGGCGGTTGGACGGCGGACGCTACCCTCCAACGCTATGGAGCGCAGCCGATTCCGGGCACCGACCCTAGCGCCTATCCCTCCGTGGAGATGGCCCCCGCGTTTAATTTGTTGCATGGCCAAATTCGGAAGGCATGGGCGGGTGGAGACGTCTACCTCGGCGTTGAAAACGGCCTCAATGTGCGGCAAGCAAATGCCATCGACGGCGCTGTGAATCCTCAAACGGGCGAGGCCCTCTTGCCTTCGGCGGCGTATTTCCAGACCTACTTTGACGCCACGCGAATTTGGGGACCCATTTTTGGCCGAATGGTCTACCTTGGCACCAATCTTGTGCTGTAACTCCCCATGGAATCCAAAAGCGTCATCTCCCTCCGCGGCATCACCCGAGACTTTCAGCTCGGCGCCCAGACCGTTCACGTACTCAAAGGCATTGATTTGGACATTCAGCAGGGGGAATACGTGGCTCTGATGGGGCCCTCGGGCAGTGGCAAGTCGACATTGATGAATTTGCTCGGCTGTTTGGATACCCCCACAGCAGGCAGCTACCATTTGGCCGGTCGCGACGTGAGCCGAATGGACGACAACGATCTCGCCGCCGTCCGCAACAAGGAAATTGGCTTTGTCTTCCAAACCTTCAACTTGATTCCTCGCCAAACGGCCTTGCAGAACGTCGCATTGCCCATGGTGTATGCCGGCGCTAGCAAGGAGGCCCGTACCGAACGCGCCGAAGAAGTCCTGCGTCAAGTCGGATTAGAGGACCGAATGGACCACCGGCCTAACCAACTTTCGGGCGGTCAGCGTCAACGGGTTGCCGTAGCGCGCGCCTTGGTAAACACACCGTCGATGATTTTGGCCGACGAGCCTACCGGAAACCTCGACAGCACGACCTCCGTGGAAATCATGAAGCTGTTCGATGACATTCACAAAGCGGGAAACACCCTCGTTGTCGTCACCCACGAAGAGGACATCGCACAGCATGCCCATCGCATTATCCGACTGCGCGACGGTGTGATCGAAAGCGATACGCCCAACCGCTGATCTAAAGTGAACTTGTTGGGGTAAATTGGGTTAGCAGAAATCATGGATAGCCAGACCCTTACCGACGTTTTCAAGCGCTTAGAAGCCTCCGCGCCCGCTGTAGGTCGCCACACCGCTTCGCAGCGCATTGCGCGACTACGCGCCCTGAAAAAAGCCTTGCTCGCTCGACGCGCCGAGGCCCTAGCTGCCCTAAAGTCCGACCTCAACCGCGCGGAACCCGATACAGACCTCAACGAGCTCCTGCCCGTCACCTCCAGCATCGACTACGTGGTAGGCCAACTCCGCCAGTGGATGCGCCCCGAGCGCCACGGACTACCCATCACCCTCATTCCCGGCCGAGCCGAAGTAGTTTACGAATCCAAAGGCGCCGTTCTCATCGTATCGCCCTGGAACTTCCCCATCAATCTCTGCCTCGTTCCCCTAGTCTACGCCGTGGCCGCTGGCAATTCCGTGGCCCTGAAGCCCTCCGAACTCTCTCCTGCTACCGCCGACTTCCTCGCGTCCTTGATTGCTGAGGTCTTCCCGCCTGAAGAGGTTTCCGTAGTCTTGGGAGGCGTAGACGTGGCGGTGGGCATTTTGGACCATCCTTGGAACCACATTTTCTTTACCGGTTCGCCGAAAATTGGCAGCCAAGTCATGGCGGGTGCGGCCAAATACCTCACGTCGGTCACCTTGGAATTGGGCGGTAAATCGCCCGTCTTTGTCCATCCCAAATTTGGACCCGAAGCCGCGGGTGAGCGCGTAGGTTGGGCCAAAGGCCTCAATGCAGGCCAGGTCTGCATTGCCCCCGACTATGCCTTGGTCCGAAAAGACCAACGCGACGCCTTTATCGAAGGCTTCAAGCGCGGAGTCGTCAAACACTACAGCTCAAGTCCCGCGAGCAACCCCGATTTCTGTAAAATCGTCCACCCCCGTCACTGGGACCGTCTGGACGCTTGGTTCCAAGAAGCCGTTGCCGGGGGTGCCCAGTACTGGCATGTGGATGCGCCCAACCGCGATACCTGCTACTATCCGCTGACGATTGTTTGGGACGTTCCGGAGCATATGGATTTGGTCTGTCACGAAATCTTTGGCCCCATCCTGCCCGTCAAAACCTACATCGAAACCGTCGACGGCCTAGCCAGCATCAACGCGCAATCGCGCCCGTTGGTCCTTTACCTATTAAGCCACGACGAAGCCTGGTCCAATGGGGTCATCGCCGAAACCCGGGCGGGCGCTACCGTCGTCAACGATTTCTACCTGCACTACATGCACCCCACTCTGCCTTTTGGCGGCGTGAATACCTCCGGCATCGGAAAATCACACGGGCTCTGGGGATTCCGCGAATTCACCAACGCCCGAAGCGTTTACCGCCGTGGCCGCTGGTCCCCCACGATGCTTTTGGCTCCTCCTTACACCGACTGGAAGCGCAAGCTGATTGCGGTGGTGGCGAGGTGGCTATGAGCGCCTGCGGCGCGTGAGGGAGCTAGAGGGCTAGAGGGCTAGAGCTTGGCAAATAACGGGAAGTCCCCGCGCGCAACGAAGGTCCACAACCTGGTTTAAGGGTAAAAGAGATTAAGCGTTTAAGCGTAAAGGCTACAGCGCGAAGCGCGTGCTTTCTAGCTTCAGGGCAAAGCCCGAGCTCTCTAGCCACAATGCGCAGCACGTGCTCTCTAGCTTCAGGGCGAAGCCCGAGCTTTCTAGCTCTCTAGCTACCTAGCCTTCTAGCTACTTAGATCTCCCGCTGAACTTCGATTTCTTGGAAGCCTTCAATCACGTCGCCGACTTTGATGTCGTTGAAGTTCTTGATGTTCAGACCACAGTCCATGCCCTTCTTGACTTCTTTGGCGTCGTCTTTAAAGCGCTTGAGTGAGCCCAGTTCGCCCGTGTAGACCACGACGCCGTCGCGGATGATGCGGACGCGGGTGTTACGGGTGATGGTGCCATCGGTGACCATACAGCCGGCGATGGTACCCACTTTGGAGATCTTGAAGGTTTCGCGAATCTCCAGGGTACAGGTGACTTCCTCCTTGAGGTCGGGGGAAAGCATGCCGGACATGGCGTCTTTGATGTCGTTGATGGCATCGTAGATGATGCTGTAGAGGCGAATTTCGATGTCTTCTTTTTCGGCTAGCTTTCGGGCAGATGCGGCAGGACGAACCTGGAAGCCCACGATGATAGCTTTAGAAGCGGTCGCCAAAAGAACGTCGCTGTCGGTAATGCCACCCACGGCTTTGTGGATGATATTCACTTGAATTTCTTCCGTGCTCAAACGCTGGAGTGAGTCGGACAAGGCTTCGATCGAACCGTCCACGTCGCCCTTCAAAACGATGTTGAGCTCTTGGAAGTCGCCAACGGCCAAACGGCGTCCGATTTCTTCCAGGGTGAGGTTCTTCTGAGAACGTACGCTTTGCTCGCGGGCCAATTGCTGGCGTCGCGTGGCGATGTTCTTGGCTTCGCGTTCGTCTTCCATGACGACGTAGTTGTCGCCGGCTTGAGGGGCGCCGTCCAAACCAAGGATGGATACGGGCATGGAGGGGCCTACTTCCTTGAGTTTGTTGCCGCGCTCGTCCATCATGGCGCGCACCTTGCCGCTGTAGGGGCCTACGAGGATGTAGTCGCCAATGCGGAGGGTACCGGTTTGGTTCAAGAGAGTCGTGACATAGCCGCGGCCTTTGTCGAGGGTGGCTTCAATGACGGTACCCTTGGCCAAACGCGTGGGATCGGCTTTGAGGTCGAGCATTTCGGCTTCGAGCAATACTTTTTCGAGCAATTTGTCCACGTTGAGACCGGTCTTAGCCGAAATCTCTTGCGACTGAATTTTACCGCCCCAGTCTTCGACGAGGAGGTTCATTTGGCTCAATTGCTCCTTGATGCGTTCGGGATTCGCACTGGGGCGATCCACCTTGTTGATGGCGAATACGATAGGCACACCGGCCGCTTGAGCGTGGCTGATGGCTTCTTTCGTTTGGGGCATGACCGAATCGTCCGCCGCAATCACAATGATAACGATGTCCGTCACCTGAGCACCGCGGGCACGCATGGCCGTGAAGGCTTCGTGACCGGGGGTATCGAGGAAGGCAATCGTTTGGCCCGTGGGGAGCTGAACGCTGTACGCACCGATGTGCTGGGTGATACCGCCCGCTTCGCCCGCGATGACGTTGGCGCTTCGGATAAAGTCCAACAAAGAGGTTTTACCGTGGTCAACGTGGCCCATGACCGTCACGATAGGCGAACGAGGCAGCAAGTTTTCTTCCTTGTCCTCTTCGTTGAATACCTCCTGCATTTCCTCATCGACAAACTCTACTTCGTAGCCAAATTCGTCGGCTACAATCGTCAGGGTCTCTTTGTCCAAACGCTGGTTCATCGACGCCATGATGCCCAAAGACATACAGGTGGAGATGACCTCCGTGGGGGATACGCTCATCATGTTGGCGACCTCCAAGAGGGTCACGAACTCGGTGAGCTTGAGGGTCTTTTCGCCCTCCATGCGCTCGAGTTCCTCCATTTCGCGGCGCTCGCTGCGCTCGGCGCGCTTGTCACGACGCATTTTGGATCCCTTGGACTTGCGGCCTCCGCCCAATTTCTCGAGCGTCTCCTTGATTTTGCGTTCGATATCCTCCTTGGACACCTCTTTGGGTGCAGGGGCAGGCGCGCCGCGGCGGCTTCCCAACCCAGGGCGGTTGTTGTCGCGGCGACCAGGACCGCCTACAGAGGCTGCACCAGTCGTAGTGCGGCCACCGCCGGCGGCGGGCTTCTGAAGGCCTTCGGTCTTGATGCGCTTGCGCTTGCCAGCCTCACCTGCGGGCTTGGGCTTCTTGGCAAACTGCGTCAAGTCAATTTTCTGACCCGTGAGTTTGGGGCCATCCAGTTTTTGGTACTGGGTGGCGTGGGTACCGTCTTCTTTGGGTGCCTCGGTTGCAGCAGGAGCTTCATCCGCAGGAGTAGCAGGAGTAGCAGGAGCCTCTTCCTTCGCCGTTTGGGCGGGAGCAGCAGGGGCTTCAGCTGCAGGAGCAGCGGGAGCAGCAGGAGCAGGAGCTTCAGCCGCGGGGGCAGCAGGAGCTTCAGCCGCGGGGGCAGCTGCAGGTTCCTCTTTCTTGGCAGCGGGCTTGGGGCTCAGGTCGATCTTACCTGAGATCTTTGGGCCGTCGAGTTTTGCCGTTCCTCGGATGACTTCGGGTTTGGCCTTTTCGGCCGCTTCCTCGCGTTCCGCCTGGATGGCTTCCTTCTCTTCACGCTTCTGCTGAATTAAAGTTTCGGCCTTGTCCTTGCTGGATTTGTCCGAGGCAAAATTCTGCAGCAAGAGATCGTACTGCGCCTGATCGATTTTGGCGTTACGATTCTTTTCCACCTCGTGCCCCTTGGACGTCAAATAGTCCACGGCGGTATCGAGGCCGATGTTTAACTCGCTAAGAACCTTGCTAATTCGGTAACTACTCATAAATGCAAATTTCGCTGCTAGGCTATAAAATTATTGATCTTCAAACTCTTTCTTCAAGACGGTGCGCACTTCTTCGATGGTTTCCACCTCCAAATCGGCACGACGAGCCACGTCTTCGATTTCAGCGTTCAAGATGCTCTTGGCGGTATCGTAGCCGCTCTTGCGGAGCTGTTCGATGACCCAGCCTTCAATTTCGTCGGCAAATTCCAAGAGCTCAACGTCTTCCTCGTGAACCACGTCTTCGCGGTACACGTCAATTTCGTAATTGGTCAAGCGGCTGGCCAAACGAATGTTGGTACCGCCGCGGCCAATGGCCAAGCTGACCTGATCCGCAGGCAGGTACACGTCTACGTGGCGGTTTTCCTCGTCCATGCTCATGGTGCTGATTTTGGCAGGAGATAGCGCGCGCTGAATGTAGAGCTGCTGGTTGGTCGTGTAGTTGATCACGTCGATGTTCTCGCTGCGGAGTTCGCGAACAATACCGTGGATACGTGAACCCTTCATACCGACACATGCGCCCACAGGGTCGATGCGGTCGTCGTAGCTCTCAACGGCCACTTTCGCCTTTTCGCCAGGGATGCGAACCACACCTTTAACGGTAATGATGCCGTCGAATACTTCGGGGATTTCGCTTTCAAACAACTTCGCCAAGAAGAGGTCGGCGGTGCGGCTCAACAAGATGAAGGGCTTGGTACCGCGTACCTCTACACTCTTCACTACGGCGCGTACCGTGTCGCCCTTGCGGAAGAAATCCTTTTCGGGGATCATTTCGTCGCGGCGAAGGATCAATTCGTTTTGCTGGTCGTCGTAAATGATCAATTCGCGGTTGCGCACGTGGTGCACTTCGCCAGAAATGATCTCGCCTTCCATGCCCTTGTAGCGCTTGAAAAGCTCGTTGCTGTCGTGCTCTTGCACTTTCTGCACCAAGGTTTGGCGAAAGGCCAGGATGAAACGACGGCCCAAATCCAACATTTTAATCTCTTCAGACACTTCTTCGCCCACTTCAAAGTCAGGCTCGATTTTCAAAGCGGCCGAAAGCGCGATTTCTTCGTTTTCGTTCTCGACAGCACCGTCTTCTACGATGGTGCGGTTGCGCCAGATTTCCAAGTCGCCCTTGTCGGGGTTTACAATCACGTCGAAGTTCTCGTCCGTGCCGTACTTCTTGCGAAGCTGTACGCGGAAGGCCTCCTCAATGAAGGACATCAGGGTTACGCGGTCGATGTTCTTTTCGTCTTTGAACTCGCCGAAGGATTCGATGATGGCTAGGTTTTCCATGGTTAGGGAAAAATCAGAATTTGAACTCCAAAACAATTTTTGAGACATCCGAAAGAGCGAGCTCTTCGCGAACGTCTACCGTTACTTTGCCCTTGCCCGAAGGCTTGGGAACTCGCTCCGTCCAATGCAGGGTAATCGTCTCGCCGTCGTAACGCTCTAGCGTGCCTTTGAGCGATGTACCGCTGGAAATTCGGTTCACTTTCACCTGGCGACCAATGTGCTTGGCAAACTGTGCAGGCACTTTGAAGGGGGCAAACATGCCGGGGGAAGACACTTCAATGGAATAATTTTCCGAATCCTCTCCCAAAGCACCCTCTACGGCACGGCTCAATTTCTTCAGCTGGTCAATCGAAATATGGCCTTCCACCATGTCTGCATACACCCGGATCTGGTTGTCTGCATTCATGCTGAATTCCACCAAAAACGCCCCGCACGCGGCGAGTTCCTGCTGAACCAAAGTTTCCAATTCGACCTGTGTCATCCTTGAACGAAAGTTTAGAGAACAAAAGAGGGGACTCGCGGTCCCCTCTGTGTTGTTGCTCACGAAGTTGCGGCAAAGGTACTACAACTTCCCCAAATTTGCGCTATGTCCCTTTACCACTGATAGATTAGCGTCAAACGAACCTGACGACCAGGTTCCAAAACACCCACCTGCTGGGCCAAACTCAACGGGTGCGCATAGGCGGCATTGAACAAATTGTCCACCCCCATTTCTAGAGAAGTGCGATCGCTCAACGTGGCCGCTACTTGCGCATGCACGAGCAGGTAACCCGGTAAATTCGTCGTGCCCCAAAAGAGCTGCTCGCTGTACGCCAGCCGTGTTTTAGTGTTAAAATACTCGGCTACCACGTGGACCATCAACGGGATCTTGTGCGCAGCGTTTTGGTAGCGCAGGACCGTACTCCACTTGGTGGGGGCCACACTGGGAAGGGGTTCGCCGCTCGGCCGCTGGGCATACACACTGGCGTACATGGCCTGAACGTGCCAGGGTCCCTGGTGGGCGTGCACCGAAACTTCTCCTCCTGCAAGCACAGCGGGTGCGGCTCCGTAGACAAAGACCCAACCGCCATCGCGCTCCTCGGGGTTCAAGGCAATGAAGTCGTCGTAGCGCTGGTAGAAGCTCCCCACTTGCAGGTCCAGGAAGCGTCCCTCCCAGTGCCATTGGGCGTCGAGGTTCCAGAGTTTTTCGGGTCCAAGCGTGGAATCGCCGATTTCAAAGCGCCCCGCGCCAATGTGGTTGCCGAAGGCATAGCGCTCCTCGAGTTGCGGGGCGCGGCTGCCCCGACTCACACGCAGCTGTCCATGGCTGTTTTCGCGGGGGATCCATGAGAGACGCGCCAGACCGCTCCAAACGGGAAAGGTTCCCCATTCCCCGCGGAGGCCCGCGGAGGCCTCTACATGCTTGAAGCGCAATGCGCGGTGGTAGAAGCCTGCTAGATAGCCTTGCTGGGCGTCGGGGTAGACACTTTCTTCGGCATTTGGAAGGTTGGTTACATTTCGACTAAATGCTTGAATTCCAAACGTTTCTTCCATTCCTCCAGGTAAGGTCTTCGACGGCCATGGCCGCGAACGTGTGGCACTCGTTGTCGAGCTTATCATGCGCATAGCAAACCCAATATGTACCTCGTCCCCTTCTTTTTCCTCGCGAAGGCTTTGATTGATTCCTTGGTGAGAACGAACACGCCAAACCCCTTTTTGCCATTGACTTTCCAAAGCCCAATAAAGGCCTTGAATGCTTTGAGTATGGCCCGAATGTTCATCCGCGCTATCCACATGTGCCAAAGGGCCCTCTGGGACTCCAAGCTGGCGCTCGGTGGCCGTGAAACTCATACGGTGCTGGCCCTTACTTGCCTCCGAACTGCCCCAATTCCAAAGGGCTCTAAATGCCCGCGTATGACCGTCGCTACCGTGGACAGTATCGCCATTGGCATCCCGGTACTCGGACTGATTTGCGGAAGAAACACCCATGAAATAGGGCGTCAAGGCTTTACCTGGCCCATGATACGTCCATTGTCCTCCTAAAAGATTGCTACCAGCAAAGCCTTGAAATTGCCTTTGACGGTTCGACTTGGGACGGACATCGGTAAAATACAAAACCCCGCTGAGCGCGTCTGTTCCCAAGGCTAGGGTGTTTGGGCCGAGTAAAATTTCGGCATGGTCGACGCCCAAAAGCGGAAAATCAAGGCCGTGATCCAGCCCTCCTTGCAGGTTGTCGTAGCGCCAACCCTGGAAGGCCGTTAAGACGCGGTTTCCGCCAAGGCCTCGGAGGACGGGCTTGAGGGCTTGGCCCCCGGCGGAAGACCACTGCAGGCTGGGACTTTGGTCCGAAAGGCGACGCATTTGGAGGGGATCCCCTTGGGCAAAGGGGCGAACAGCCGCAAAGGTGGCCGCTTCGTTTGCTTGAACGACGCCCTCGGAGGCGCAGACGTGGGCCTCAGAAAGTTCAAGGTAAAGTTCAGGTTCTGGGAGCGTGTCTACGCTGCCCAAGGACGCGCTCAAGAGCCCGCCCAGGATGGGTAAAATCATGAAATAAGGTTTTGGAAATTAGACGTTTGCGAACAGGTTCCCGCTGGGGGGACCGCGCGCGTCTGTCTTTCCAATCCATAGAACCGCGGCAGGCGATTCATAGGCCGTTTGGGGCGTTTGAGCTGGGAGAAAATGGGGGGCACATTGGAAGAAATGGGGCTCCCAAGGCGTACTCAAAAAAGCAAAGTGATCTAGCTCGCAATGCACCTCTTTGGGGTGCATATGGGCGCCTTCCTCCTCACAGGCCGCCGCGTGGCTGTGGTGGCTATGTTCCCAGGCCTCTAGGGTGCTGTGGACGCTCGGGAAGAGCGCCAAAAGCAGAAACAGGAGGACTACGAGCTTTCGCATGCCCCAAATTTACGCCCTTTCGTTCAGTCAACCGGGCCTTTGGGCCTCCTGCGCGCGTGCATGAACCAGAAGGGCCGTTTCTTTGTACTTCCTAAGTACTATGCTCAGATTACGCCTATTTTCCGCCTTGTTCGCCGCCCTTTTGATGTGGCAGGCACAGCCCTTGTTGGGCTGCAACACGCCTACGACTGTGTCCTTGGCCTCGCGGACGACCAACAGTATCACGATTAGCTATTCCGCGAGTGGCACGCACCACCAGATTGAATACGGAACGCTGGGGTTTGCGCTGGGCAATGGAACGCGTTCGGCCTGGGTGACCTCGCCAACCTTTGCTGCGACAGGGTTGGAGCCTTCTACGGGTTACGATTTTTATGTTCGGGATAGCTGTTCGGACGGTACGGTTTCCAGCTGGACGCCTTACTATGCCACGAGCACGCTCTGTGGTGTGGCGCAGCTTCCTTGGTTTGAAAACTTCGACCAAGACCAAATGACCCCGCAACCCGTGTGGCCCTTGACGGGTGCGGGTAGCTGGCCCAACTGCTGGCCGCGCAATCCAACGAGTGGCTACGGCTGGGTGGTGAACCCGGTCCCCTTCCCCAACACGTTCACCGGTCCAAATTCGGACCATTCCGGCCGTAGCCAGTACGCCGTATGCGATGTCATTGGCTTTACCGGTAGCAATACGGACGCCACCTTGCGCACCCCGCAGATTTCGCTGGGAACCGTGAGCAGTCCAGAATTGAGCTTTTGGTACCATATGTTTGGAACGGGTATTGGCAGCTTGGAGGTGCAAGTGAAAGAAGTGGGCGCATCCGGCCCCTGGACGACGGTAAAGACGATTACGGGCCAGCAGCACAGCTCACAAGGTGCCGCTTGGACCAACGAGATTGTTTCCTTGACCGCCTTTGCCAACGACACCGTTTTCATTCGCTTCAAGGCCGTCCGAAACAGCACCTTCACGCAATTTGCCGATATCGCCATTGACGACATTCACGTGCGTCAAGGGTCGGGCTGTGCGGCCCCCGCCAACGTTCAGGTAGCCGGGGTCACCTCCTCTACCGCGACCCTTTCGTGGCTCGCAGGCGGTGGCACTTGGAGCCAAATCAGCTACGGCACGGGTACGGTTTCACCGGGCGGCGGCACAGTGGCCACCGTTTCCGGCAGCCCAGGTACCATTACAGGCCTGAGCCCCAACACCACCTACCAGGCCTATGTGCGAGATAGCTGTTCGCTGGGGTCCAGTTCCAACTGGATCGGCCCGGTAAGCTTTACCACGGACTGTGTACCCGTGACCACCCCCTACTTGGAGACCTTTGACGGTACGTCGTGGGCACCCGGCGCTTGGGGCCAACCGGGAACCATTCAAGGCTGCTGGAGCCGCGATGCGACCGCCAACTACTTCTGGGCGCCGGGACCTCCTGCATTCCCAGCTTGGAATACTGGCCCCAGTGGGGACCATACCCCGGCTGCGGGCGGCAAGTACATGTACACAGAGACTTCCACGTTTACGGCGGGAACCAGTACCATTTTGACGAGTCCCGCCATTGATTTGGCCCCCTTGGACACGCCTCAGCTCTCTTTCTGGTACCATATGTACGGGGCAGATATTGCAGGTCTGACCCTAGAGGTTTCTACGGGAACGTCTTGGACCTCCCTGTGGTCTGTGACCGGCCAACAGCAAACCTCGTCGACGGCCGCTTGGTTGGAGGCCATTGTGGATTTGAGTGCCTATGCGGACGACACCATCAAGCTTCGCTGGACGGGCAGCAAGACGACCATCTTCACCCAAACAGCCGACATCGCTTTGGACGATGTGAACGTATCCGAAAAACCTGCTTGCCCCAAACCCTCCGGCTTAGCCGTGACGGGCAAAACCGCGTCAACCGTGACCTTGTCCTGGACCTCCACGGGCGTGGCCCCATGGCAAGTGGAGTATGGCAGTCCAGGCTTCACCCCGGGGAACGGGACCGTGGTCACTGCGGCGACCAATCCGTTCACGGTGACGGGCCTCAATGGATCTACGTCCTACCAGTTCTACGTGCGGGATACCTGTGGCGCAAGTGGAACGAGCCAGTGGGTGGGCCCCATTGGAGCCACCACCTTGTGTACCCAAGTTTCCGCCCCTTGGTCGGAGGACTTTAGTGGAACCGATTGGGTGCAGAGTTCGGGCGTTTGGAACGATCCAGGCGACATTGGCTTGTGCTGGAACCGTTCGGACACCACCGGCTACTACTTCACCCCACGTTCGGGCGCGACCACGTGGCCCAATACCGGACCCAACAGCGGTGCGGGCGGCAGTGGCAAGTACCTCTACACCAATGTCAATTCGACGACGCCCTTAATCACGCGCGTCACTACCCCTTGGGTGGACTTGACGGCTATCGACACGCCCGCCATTTATTTCTGGACCCACCTGTACGGCTCCAACATCAGCAGCATGGCCGTGGAAATCAACGCAGGAACCGGATGGGTCAACTTAACAACCGTGTACCCGGGCGATCAGACGGCCAAATCGTCGCCCTGGACAGAAAACATTGTCAACCTCTACACCTACCGAAACGACACCGTACGCTTCCGTTTTTCAGCCGCACGTACCAGTGGCTGGTGGGCCATGATGGGCTTGGACGACATCTCCGTAGATGCCGCACCTCCCCCCACCTGTGTGACGCCAACTACCCTGAGCGTGGCGAGCATCACACCCACAGGGGCAACCGTGAGCTTCTCGACCTTGAGTGGCTACTCGCAACTCGCGGTAGGGGCCACTGGGTTTACGCCCGGCTTTGCAACGATGACCAACCCTAACGCCACCTCGCCCACGGTACTGACGGGATTGACGTCGAGCACGTCGTACAATGTCTATGTTCGGGACAGCTGCGGACCTGGATTGGTGTCTGGCTGGAAAGGCCCCTTGACCTTCTCTACCTTGCCTTGCCCTGCTGTTACGGCCAACTTTAACTACAGCGGCTTGGTGTTAACGCGCATCTTTACGGCCCAAGGGTCCACCTCAGGCAACAGCTACAGCTGGGACTTTGGCGATGGCACCGGCGGCACGGGCAGCAGCAAGACCCATACCTACACCGCTCCAGGTACCTACAACGTGACGCTCATCGTCAGCAATTCCTGTGGATCGGCCGACACCCTCACCATTCCCATCACGGTCTGTGGGGTGTTAAGCGCCAACTACACCTCCATGGTAGCCGGCTTGACGGCGGCCTTCACGGCGGGCGGCACAGGTGCATCGGGCTACTACTGGGAGTTTGGCGACGGTGCAACGGGTACGGGCGCCAACCCTGTACACAGCTATGCCGCTTCAGGGCTCTATACCGCGACCTTGCGCGCCTACAACGCCTGTGGCGATACCGCGAGCTACAGTTCTACCGTCGTCATCTGCAACTTGCCCACGGCCGAATGGACCGCCAATATCCTGTGGTCTAATGGATCGGGCATGAACGTTCAGTTTGACGCCGGCTTCTCCATCGGGGCCACGTCCTACACCTGGTACTTCGGCGACGGAACCCAGGGCGTAGGCAAAACACCCACCCACCTCTATGCCGTGGCGGGTCTTTTCTACCAAGTGACCTTGGTGGTGGCCAATGACTGCGGCGGCTCGGATACGTTGAGCAAATCCCTGACATCCGTGGGCTTGGACGATGCGGGCATTCCGCTCTATGGCCTCTGGCCCAATCCAGTGGCGCCAGGTGGGCGTTTGATGATTCAGGGCTTGCCGGCCGATGCCTCCTTCCAAATCACGGATGCGCTGGGCCGAATCATGGACCACGCCGCCGCTGAACCTGCCGGGGATCAGGCGGTCATGCTGTCCATCCCCGCAGATTGGCCCGGAGGGCTGTACTTCCTCCGAACGGAAGAGACCACCCTGCGATTTGCGGTCACCCCATGATACGGAGCTCGCTGCTGACGCTGGCGCTGTGCGCGGGGCTTTCGGCCTGGGCGCAGCCGACGCTGTTTGGCAGTGCGTCGGTGGTCTGGGACAGCAGCCGAGCCGCACAGATAAATCCCTACATGGTTGGGCAGGACGCCCTGTACCTGGGGGCTTCGGGCGGTGTGGCGGATGAGGGGGTGCTCCTGTCGTATTCGGCCAAACACAAGACGACCTACCACGAATCGGTGGGAAACTGGCGACTAACCTTTCTGAATGCGCTGACTACCTACAGCCCTGAATGGACGCTAGAATTCAATGGACGCGCGCGCATCGACGCCATGAGCACGGTGCCTGGTGGAGAAGCCCTAATTCAGGTGGGCTACTTCGACAGCTTAGTCTACAAGGGGACGACCTACTACCAAAACAACCAGTACCGGCAAGCCTTTTTAAAGGTGCGCCCCGGAGATACCGCTGCCCCTGACCTCCTGTGGGAGCAGCCCGATACCACGGCTATGGCCATTTTGGCGCACAACGGAAACATCCTGATGGTGGGGAGTTCCGGGTTTGGTGGAAATGTACGTTTGCACGAAGTCAGTCCCAATGGGCTGATCGTTCGTTCAAAAACCCTTACCGGCTTTGGATACATCTCTGAGCTGATGGAGCTGCCCGACGGAACCCTCCTCATTGGCGGGGGATGCCCCAGTTTTCAGGTGAGTCTAGATTCCATCAATGTGAGTCCGGGGGCGACGTACAACACGTATTTGGCCTGTTTGGCTCCCGATTGGACCGGGCGGTGGATGCGCTATTGGGAGGACGTGAGCTGCCACAAGGTGCATTTGGCCTATTCGGACCATCCCTCCTTGGACGGCACGTACATTTTCATGGCCGGCCCAAACTACCTCCCCTTTTCCATCGATAGCTTGAGTCACAGCGGCGCCAACACCAGCGGGGAGGACTTCTTTTTAATGGCCTTTGACAAGGCAGGTCAGGCACATTGGATCGAAGAGATCCCCGGCAACCAGGGCTTCTCTCGCTTTGGCTTACCCAACCGTCATGCCTTAGTCGTCGAGGGAGATAACGTGTACCTGCTCGGGCGCCACTACGGCACGGATATGTACTGGGGAACCGACACGGTAGGCTCCGGTTGGGGGGTTGGAGGACCCGCTACACTGCACCGCGCTGCGACCATGCTGCACTTTCACTTGCCTCCCTATTCGCAAGGCGGCCCAGGACCCATTCCCGATCCGGTCTTCACCCAAGCCATGGAGCTCCGCGCCTGGGGCGTCTATGGGGATGCCTATCCTTCTGCACTTGTGGCGGGCAGTGCCCTGAACTCCAACCATCCTATGGTCTATGTGTACCACCCGGACAGTCTAGCCGTTTCTGGCGGTGTCTTCCCTTGGGAAAATTTGCTGACGGGCAAAACGTATTCGGATGCGTTGATCGGCTTTGACCTCACGGCCAACATCATTGTCTGCGGCGTGCCCCTGCCTTGGCGCCTCTTCCCCAACCCGTCCTCCAACCAGGCCTGGATTACTTCCTTTGACGGCGAACGCCAGGTCCGAATTCTGGACGCCCACGGACGTGTGGTCTGGGAAGCCACCGGGTGGGCGCCCATGGCCCTGCCTTCCGACGTCCTTCCCAGCGGCCTGTACTACGTGACCATGGACGATCCCTTCCATCCCACGCAGCCTTGGGTGGTGCAGCACTAGAAACAACCATTCCTTGACCTTCGCTTTTCTCAGGCTTAACCCTGGCTTTAGACTTTTGTCCCCAAGCAAGCCGAGGGACTTGTCGAGTCTGCGTTCAGATGTGTTTTAGTGTTAGATCTCCCTTAACCCGCACAATTTGTGCGGGTTTCTTTTTGGCCCCCGCACTACCTTTAAGGCTATGCGCTTTTCCCTTGTATTCCTGGGTGTTTTGACCCTTTTCCTTGCCGCCTGCCAAGAAAAACCCCTGTGCTGCGAGCCGGCGCCCACAGGTTGGCAGCAATACGGCAGCCCCTTCGCAGATGTTCCCAACACCGAAAACATCGTTTTGTACGAAATGAACCTCTGGAACCAGACCCCGGAAGGGACGCTGGAGGCGGCGGAAGCACATTTGGACAGCTTGGTGGCTATGCACGTCAACACGCTTTGGCTGATGCCCATTTTCCCGCAAGGCGAGGTGAACAGCGTGGGGTCGCCTTACTGTGTGAAGGACTACCAAGGCGTCTCCTCGCGCTATGGCAGCTTGCAAAGCATTCGGGATTTTGTGGAATTGGCGCACAGCAAGGGCATAGCCGTCATTTTGGACTGGATTGCCAACCATACGGCTTGGGACCATCCCTGGGTGGCCGCGCATCCCGACTGGTACACGCAGGACGCGAATGGCACTATCCTACATCCCCCTGGTACGAATTGGCAAGATGTGGCAGACTTGAATTTTGCTTCGGATTCCCTGCGGGCGGCGATGATTTCCGCCTTGACGTATTGGGTGCTCGAGGTGAATGTCGACGGCTTCCGCTTTGATGCCGCGGATATGGTACCGGACGATTTTTGGGCACAGGCGGTGGATAGCCTCACGGCCATACCGGACCGAAAGCTCATCCTCCTCGCTGAAGGCGCTAAAACCAGCCACTACGCCTCCGGATTCCACCTGACCTACGGATGGACCTTCTACAGCCGCCTCAAAGACGTGTTTGTCAACGGCGCCAGCGCGGGATTGCTCGCCTCTTCCCACAACCAAGAATACGCCGGATGGCCGGCTTGCACCCAGCGCGTTCGATTCGCCACCAACCACGATGAATCGGCCTGGGACGCGACGCCCTTTACCCTCTTTGGGGGGCGCTCTGCTGCTACGGCGGCCCACGTCTGCGCGACCTTCATGGGCGGCATCCCCATGGTCTACACCGGCCAAGAAGTGGGCGAAACCGGTACGTCCTCCTTCTTCCAGAAAGACCCCGTTTCCTGGAACCTTCACCCTGGTATGAAGCAATCCTTCCAAGATTTATTTGGCGTGTATGCCGCATCCGAAGCGGCCCAAACCGGCAGCCTGAAGTCCTTCAGCCATGCCGATGTCGTTTGCTTCAAGCGCAGCGCGGGCGCCGAGCACCTCCTCGTCTTTGCGAACACCCGGAACCAAACCGTTACCATGAACCTGGCCACCGAGCTTAAAAACAGCACCTGGACGGATGCCTTGACGGGCGCCACAACGTCCCTGGGAACCACGCTCACCTTGGCCCCCTACGAATACCTTCTCTTGAAATGAGCACGAAAACGAAATGGTTGCTGTATGCCGTGACCGGCCTGTTGCTGGTCGGCGCTGGACTTTCCGTTATTGGGGAGGCTGTGCTTCAAAAAGGCGCGGGTGAGCCCTTCTTTTGGATGGGCACCGCGGGCTTGGTACTTTTTAATGCGGGGCTCTCCTTCTTTGGGCAGGCGGTGGTGTACCGCTCTAAGATGTGAACCCAATTCACACAGTCTGGGAAATAAAAAAGCCGCGCAAGTTGCGCGGCTTTCAATCGATGTTGCCCCACTAGGACTCGAACCTAGACATACGGAACCAAAATCCGCTGTCCTGCCAATTAGACGATGGGGCATCGTGATTGGGAGCGCAAAGTTAATCCAACTGCGCTTTCTCACAATATCTTAAAGCGGGATGTTTCCGTGTTTGCGTTTGGGAGCGGAAACGACCTTGTTTTCCAACATCGCAAAGGCCTTGATAAGCTTGCCTCGGGTCTCACTGGGCACAATGACCTCATCGACGTAGCCCCGAGCCGCCGCACGGTAAGGGTGCGCAAAGGCCTCCGCATACTCCGCTTCTTTCTCCGCCCACATTGCAGCCGGATCCGCAGCCTCCGAAATGTCCTTCTTAAAAATGATTTCCGCCGCGCCCTTAGCCCCCATGACCGCGATTTCTGCAGAGGGCCAAGCGTAGTTCATGTCCGCGCCGATGTGTTTGGAGTTCATCACGTCATAGGCGCCGCCATAGGCTTTGCGCGTAATCACCGTAATGCGTGGCACCGTGGCGTCCGCAAAGGCGTAGAGCAATTTGGCCCCGTTGGTGATGATGCCGTTCCACTCTTGGTCTGTACCGGGTAAGAAGCCAGGCACGTCTTCTAGGACGAGCAGCGGGATGTTGAACGCGTCGCAGAATCGGACAAAACGACCGCCCTTGGTGCTAGCGTGGATGTCGAGTACCCCGGCCAGATACGCGGGTTGGTTGGCGACGATACCGATGGAACGGCCTCCCAGGCGCGCAAAGCCCACGACAATGTTTTCCGCAAATTCTTTGTGGACCTCCAAGAAGGATTCGGGGTCGATGAGTTCGGAGATCACTTCCCGAATGTCATACGGCTGCTGGGGACTCTCCGGAATGACGGTGTCTAGTTGCGGGCGCGTTTCATCGCTGGGGACATAGACGAGCTTGGGGACGCCGTCTTCGCAGTTCTGCGGCAGGTAGGACAGCAAGTGCTTGTAGCCTTCAATCGCAGCGCGCTCGTGGGCATAAGTGAAGTGGGTGACCCCGCTTTTGACCGCGTGGGCACTGGCGCCGCCGAGGTCTTCCGAGGAAACCTCTTCGTGGGTGACGGTCTTGACGACATTGGGGCCGGTAACGAACATATAGCTCGAACCTTCCACCATGCCAATGAAGTCCGTTAAGGCGGGCGAGTACACGGCTCCGCCGGCACAGGGACCCATGATGAGGCTCAGCTGGGGAATGACGCCGGATGCACGCGTGTTGCGGTAGAAAATATCCGCGTAGCCGCCCAAGGAAACCACGCCTTCTTGGATGCGCGCACCGCCCGAATCGTTCAATCCAATGACGGGACAGCCGTTTTGCACCGCAAGGTCCAGGATGCGGCAAATCTTTTCAGCGTGGGCCTCCGCCAGGGACCCTCCCAAAACGGTGAAATCCTGCGCGTAGGCATAAACGGTGCGGCCGTTTACCGTTCCGTAACCGGTCACCACGCCATCGCCCAAAAAGCGCTGCTGGTCCAAGCCAAAAAGGGTGCTGCGGTGCGTCACCATTTGCCCGAGTTCCTCAAAACTTCCGGGATCAAACAGAACGTCTAAGCGTTCGCGCGCCGTGAGCTTTCCCTTGGCGTGCTGCGCCTCTATGCGTTTGGAACCGCCGCCTTGCATCGCCTCTTCGCGGAGGTCCTGCAGGCGCTGAATCGCTTTTTTCTGAGCCATACAACGAATATACCCCGAGAAGGGCTCTGCCCGTCTTAGTCGTTGAGCTTGAGAACCGCCAAGAACGCATCCTGCGGGATCTCTACGTTGCCCAACTGGCGCATGCGCTTCTTACCGGCTTTTTGCTTTTCGAGCAGTTTGCGCTTTCGGGAGATGTCGCCGCCGTAACACTTCGCCGTCACGTCCTTGCGGAGGGCGGAGAGGGTTTCGCGCGCGATAATCTTGGCGCCGATAGCCGCTTGGATCGCGATGACGAACTGCTGGCGTGGGATGAGTTCCCGCAATTTCTCGCAGAGGCGTCGGCCAATGTCGTACGCGCGGTCCTTATGGATAAGCGCACTCAAGGCGTCGATGGGTTCCGCGTTCAGCAGGACGTCCACCTTCACCAAATTGGAGGCCTGGTAGCCCGTCGGATGGTAGTCAAAGCTGGCATAGCCGCGCGAAATCGTCTTCAAACGGTCATAGAAATCAAAGACAATCTCCGCCAAAGGCATGTCAAAGCTCAACTCCACGCGGTCCGCCGTCAGGTAGGACTGGCCGGTGATGGTACCGCGCTTGTCAATGCACAACTTCATGACTCCGCCGACGTACTCGCTCTTGGTGATGATTTGGGCCTTGATAAAAGGCTCCTCAATGCGGTCCAGACCCGAAGGATCGGGATAGTCGGACGGGTTGGTCACCAGGATGGCCTTGTTGGTATCCGCCTTCATATAGGCGAAGTAGGACACGTTGGGCACGGTAGTGATCACCGTCATGTTGAATTCACGTTCCAAACGCTCCTGAATGATCTCCATGTGCAGCATACCGAGGAAGCCACAGCGGAAGCCAAAGCCCAAAGCCGCCGAGGTCTCCGCCTCAAACGTCAAGGAGGCATCGTTCAAGCGCAACTTTTCCAAGGCCCCGCGCAGTTCCTCAAATTCTTCGGTATCCACGGGGTAAATCCCCGCAAAGACCATGGGCTTCACATCCTCAAAGCCCGCTACTGCTACTTCGGCTGGACGCTCAACGGAGGTGATGGTGTCGCCCACCTTCACTTCCTTGGCCTCTTTGATGCCTGAAATGATGTAGCCCACATCGCCCGCCGCCAAGACCGCCTTAGGGTCCTTGTTCAAGCGAAGCACGCCAATTTCATCGGCTTCGTAGGTCTTGCCTGTGGCCATGAATTTGACCTTTTCGCCCTTGCGGATTTGGCCGTTTTTGATCCGGAAGATGGCTTCAATGCCGCGGAAAGGATTGAAAACGGAGTCAAAAATGACGGCCTGCAGGGGCGCGTCGGCATCGCCTTCGGGGGCGGGAATTCGGTCCACAATAGCCTCCAACAGCTCAGGGACGCCCATGCCCGACTTGGCGCTCACGCTGAGGATGTCCTCGCGCTTGCAGCCGATGAGGTCGATAATTTGGTCCGCTACCTCCTCTGGATTCGCAGAAGGCAGGTCGATTTTATTCATGACCGGAATGATTTCCAGGTCGTGCTCAATGGCCAAATACAAGTTGGAAATGGTCTGTGCCTGAATGCCTTGCGCTGCATCCACAACCAGCAAGGCGCCTTCACAGGCGGAAATGCTTCGCGACACTTCGTAGCTGAAGTCGACGTGCCCTGGGGTGTCAATCAGGTTCAAACGGTATTTTTCGCCGTTGAGCACATAGTCCATCTGGATGGCGTGGCTCTTGATGGTGATACCGCGCTCTCGTTCCAAATCCATATTGTCCAAGAGCTGCTCCTTTTGCTCGCGAACAGTCACCGTTTGGGTGGCGTCCAATAGGCGATCGGCCAGGGTGCTTTTTCCGTGGTCGATGTGCGCAATGATGCAGAAATTCCGAATGTCCTTCATAGCTATAGAACGGCAAAGGTACGCCTGCGGTTCCACCTAAAAATCTTTCCAAAAAGCCTCTGTAGAATTCCGATATTTGAGGCATGTCAACACCCAAACGACCCGCCATGGGACGAGGCCTTTCTGCCCTCCTCCAGACCAACACTGCAACGACTGGCCAAGACGCCGGCGCCAAAGAAGTGGTCAGTGGCATTTTTGAGGTCGCCATTGGGGACATTGAAGCCAATCCCAAGCAGCCGCGCGTGCACTTTGAGCCCGAGCATTTGCAGGAACTGGCCGCCTCCATTGCCGCATTAGGCATTGTGCAACCGATCACGGTTCGCCGTTTGCGCCCCGGCAAGTACCAAATCATCTCGGGGGAACGCCGTTTCCGGGCGGCCCAGCTCGCCGGTTTGGAGGTCGTACCCGTCTATGTGCGCCTGGCGAACGACCAGGAAATGCTGGAAATGGCCTTGGTGGAAAACATTCAACGCCGCGATTTGGACGCCATCGAGGTGGCCCTCTCCTATTCGCGCTTGATGGAGGAATGCGCTATGACCCAGCAGCAGGTATCCGAACGCGTCGGCAAAGAGCGCTCTACGGTCGCCAACTACGTCGGGCTCCTCAAACTTTCCCCGCTGATCCAAGCGGGTCTGCGCGACCGTGAAATTTCAATGGGCCATGCGCGCGCCTTGGTCGGCATCTCCGACGATTCCGTGCGCGACCACCTCTACAGCCAATGCGTCAAAGGTGCCTGGTCTGTCCGTCAGCTTGAATCCGCGGTGCGCGGACTCTCTGCCCCGAAAGCGGCACCCGCCGCAGCCCCCACAGCGCACCCTGCCGCGGCTGCGCTTCAGCAGAAAACGGGATTGCCCGCCAAAGTGGTTATGAAGGCGAATGGCAGCGGTACCATCACCCTGAGCTTCAAGAGCGACGCGGAGCTCCAGGCGGCCTTGAAAAAGCTCTCCTAAGTTTTTCGCTAGCGCCTTACTCCTCGTCCGATTCCGTCGCGACGGCAGGCTCTACTTCGTCGACTGTGGCTTCCGACACATCCGAAGAAGAAAAGCTCTTCCGAGGATGCTCTTTGATAAAGGCCGCTCTCGCCGCATGGTCGTAGCGTCCATACAGGGCGGGGAAGACCAGAACCACCACCAAGGTCCATCCTACAAAAACGGGCAGCATGGTGTTCAGCACACTTCGTACCGGCGCTGCAGCTCCGTTCTTTGCGCGCAAAATGGTCACAAGAACGCCCGTTAAAGCCACGGCAAAAATGAGGTTTCCAAAGAGCACGGTGATGCGGTTGGGCGTGAGGCCGTAGTCGAGCATTCGGGACCCAATGGCCCAAAGCCCAATGCCGTCCGCCACCAGGGTCATGGCCACCAAGGCCCCCACGCCGAAGGTGATCGCCGGATGCTTGTCCTCGTCAAACGCGTAATGCATCATGACCAAGCCAATCACCAATATAAGCAGGAGGTTGAAGATGAAGAGCTGCTCGCGGTTGCTGCGAAGCTCCTCGATGCCCTGGCCCACGTAGGTCACCAGGAAAATGGCCACTACGAGGAGGAACAAGGGGATGAAGATGCGCGCCAAGGTCGGAAGGATTTTTTCCAGGACCTGCTTGTTGGTCACCCAGAGGTAGTGGCCAAAGAAGGGAAGGCCGCAAAGTCCCCAAATGGCGAGGTTTTCAAAGAAGGATTCAGGGAAGTCCAATAGGTTGAGCAGGCCGGCCGTCAAGCCCATGAGCGCGCCTCCAGCGAGGCCTACAATGAAGGCGAAGAGGCCCACTTGGACCGAATGCCGCACAAAATCCACCCGCGCCTCGCCGACGTAAAGTTTGGTATACAAAAAGCCCAATAGCCCCCAAAGCAAGAGCGGAAGGTGGATTTGGAAGAGCGCTTGGGTTTGGCGCGCCAAGGCAAAGGGGTCCTCCAGAATTTGATAGACTTGCTGACCTGTTTCTGGGTTGTGCACCCATTCGTAGCTGGGATAGTCCCAAACACCCCAGTAGACGTCCGCAACCACGTTCAAGGCGAGCAAGCCTAGAACCAAAGACCAGAAGGCGCGCATACTGCCCCAAGCCTTCTGCGCCGTCGTGTGGTAGGCCATCAAGGGCACTAAGAAAACAGGAGCGATGTAGGGAAGGAACCATTCAGAGTCAGGGGACCCCGACCACTCCGGGATGCGGAAAAAGAAAAAGGCCGCAAAGGTCATGGCAATGGTAAACCAGAGCGTGCCGTTACCCAAGGTGGGCGTGGCTGCCGTTTCAGGTTCAAGGCCTAAGCGGTAGGTCCAGGCCAAGGCCAGGGGATCTTTGGAGCGGGTGAGGTCCGCCGCCTGAAAGTCTGATTTAAACTGTTCGGGGTTGGTTTGGTAGGCCTCTTCGAGGCCCTTTGGTCCAAGATGGAGCATGACGTAAAAAGTTTGGTGTGCGGGGGTATAACGACTCTAAGGTAATTTCCGTGTGTCCGGGGAGCAAAAAAAAACGGCCCCCCGTTTCCGGAGGGCCGCTTTGTATAGAAAAGCCTCATTGAACGCTTCTTAGAAGTGGAGGGTCATCTCGTCCACCAAGTGGCGCGCCCCTGCGTACTTGTCCACAATGAACAAAACGTAGCGAATGTCCACACTGATGGTGCGCTGAAGCTCGTCCTCGAAGAAGATGTCGCCAGACATGGCCTCCCAGTTGCCGTCAAAGGCCACACCGATCAACTCACCCTTGCCGTTGATCAAAGGAGAGCCGGAGTTGCCGCCCGTGATATCGTTGTCCGTGATCAAGCCTACGGGCAATTTGCCGTTGGCGTCCGCATACTGACCGTAGTCCTTAGCGTTGTACAAATCCTTCAAACGCTGGGGCACCTCAAATTCGGGGTTGGTCGCGTCTTCCTTCTGCATCACGCCGTCCAGCGTCGTGTAGTAGTTGTAGGTCACGCCATCCTTAGGCTCGTAAGAACCCACCTTACCGAACGTCATACGCATCGTGCTGTTGGCATCCGGAGACCAATCTTCGTTGGGCAACATTTCGCGCACACCGGCGGTCCACAAACGGTAGGCTTTGCCCTCCATTTCCGCCAATTCAGGGTCTTGACCGCCAAAGTAGGCCTCACGGAAATCGTTGGCCACTTTAGTCAAAGGATCATTCGCCAAGGTGGCGCTGTCGGGATTGGCCAAGAAGGCCTTGAAGCGCTCCTCGTTCATGTAGATCGACGTCGCGTAGATGTGGTCCGCGTAGGCTTTGAAGTCTCCGCCTACTTCGCCCACATTCTTAATGAAGCGAGGCTGTTGGTCCACCGAAATATTCTTAGCATACATCGCCCAAAGTGCAGCCATCAGGTCGCGGTCGCTCTCGGCGTGGAATTCCGCAAAATGGCCGTTCGCCTGATCCTGAATTGCAGGCATCATCTTGCCCATCATCTCGGGATTGGCAATGCCACGCTCCAAGGCGCGCGCAGTGCGGTAAGCAAACAAAACGGCCGAAGGACCGCGAATGACCGCCTCCATCAAATAAACCTGGTTCTTCACCGTGGGGTCCGTGGCGCGGTAGTAGGTCTGCATGAGCTTCAACGTCTCACCGTACTTGGCTTGACGCTTAGGGTCAGCCGCTACCCAGGCCGCAAACTGCGCCTCGAGGTTGGCCTTCTTATCGTACACGTGGTTGTTCACCAACTGCTCCGTCTGGCCAATGAAGTACTTCCAGTAGTTGGCCGTTTGGGCGTAGCTAGAAGCCAAAAGAATGTTCAATGCGGGATCCGCCTGCATGTAGCCGCGTAAAACCGCCAACTTCACGTCGCGAATTTCAACCACAGTGGGGTTGTAGATGTCCACCGCCTGCTGAACGCCCCAGCTCGAAAGGTAGCGGTCGGTGCTGCCAGGGTAGCCCCAGACCATCGCAAAATCGCCATCGTTCACCCCCTTCATGCTGATAGGCAAGTGGTGCTTAGGCTGCAAGGGCACGTTGTCCGCACTGTAGTCCGAACCTTTTCCGTCCTTGCTCATGTACACGCGGAACATGGAGAAGTCCCCGGTGTGGCGAGGCCACATCCAGTTGTCCGTATCGCCGCCGTACTTACCCACGCTGCTGGGGGGCGCACCCACCAAACGAACGTCATTGAACTTGTGGTAGACAAAAAGGTAAAATTCGTTGCCGTGGTAGAAAGACTCCACATCCGCATCGTATTCCGTGCCTTCCGTAGCCTTGGCGATCAACTCTTTGGCCTTTTCAGCCACAGCCGCTGCGCGCTCTGCCTCCGACATGTCGTCCTTAAGCACCTTGTTCATGTCCTTGGTGACGTCTTCAATTCGGACCAAAAAGTTGACAAAGAGGCCAGGATTGGGAAGCTCTTCCGCACGCGTCATGGCCCAAAAACCATCCGCTAAGTAGTTGTTCTCCACCGTGGAATGCTTTTGAATCGCATCGTAGCCACAGTGGTGGTTCGTCAACAACAGGCCTTCCGAAGAGATGACTTCGCCGGTACAAAATCCGCCGAACGACACAATCGCATCCTTCAAAGAACCATGGTTCACGTCGTACAAGTCTTTCGCTGACAACTTCAAGCCAGCCTTCTTCATGTCCTTGTAGTTGAGTTTTTTCATCAACAAAGGAATCCACATGCCCTCACCGGCATGCAACGTTGTCGTCGGCAAAGCGAGCGTCAACGCAACTAAGAGAACGAGAATCTTTTTCATAGGAAGGCGAAGATACAAAGGGTTTAAGGGTAAAAGAGTAAAAGGGTTTGGGGGTTTGGGGGGTTGGGGGGTTGGG
>Ga0255757_10000566_pt1 | contig 36302 bp, 23 predicted proteins | sample 071ome_27_FD_179957 | JGI IMG/M metagenome (GOLD analysis project Ga0255757, IMG submission 179957) | Coastal salt marsh microbial communities from the Groves Creek Marsh, Skidaway Island, Georgia - 071409AT metaG (version 2) | ecosystem: Environmental > Aquatic > Marine > Intertidal zone >...
TCGCCTTCGCCTCCTCCCGTCGCTCGTCCTCCTCGTGGTCGTCGTCGTCGTCGTCGTCCATCTTCTTCGTTTCCCCGCCCTCCTCCTCCTTTCCCGAGGGAGAGCCCACCGAAGTCGTCGCCGCCGTCCGTCGTCGTCGTCGCCCTCGTCGTCCCGTCCCGACGTCCCGATCCCGTCGTCGTCGTCGTCGTCGTCGTCGACGACGCTCCTCCACCGATGATCGCCACCGACGTCCCGTCGTCCTCGTCGTCGTCCGCCATCGTTTTTCGTCGACCGACACCGACCGCGGACTCGCAGAGTGGCGTCCCCGCGGTCGTAGTCGCTCGGTGGAGTCGCTCGCGTCTGTTCGTGAGATAGTTTTACAAAAGTGTACTACACCAGTAGTACTGTTTACCCATACCTGTATGATGTACACACACATCCATATCCATTCGTCCCTTCGTCGTAATCGCGCCCTCGACGGACGGACGGACGGTCGACCGGGTCGGGTCGGTCGCGCGTAACCGTATTTCATTCACCGCGTACACCGTCGCCATATATGTTATCGACGGTTCGTGACTCGTCGTTCGTGTAGGGACTCTCTGAACCGGCGGCGGTATCAATTTTTCCGTTCTGCCCGGAAACGCGCGCACGTAGTAAATCTCTGTTAATCAGATAAACTACGGTACACAGTACCGGTATTTGATCTTAAAGTACACTGTGTGATGACCGTGCAAATCGTGTCAGTCATGTAGGGACGGACGGACGGACGGACGGATGGATGGATGGACGGATGTCGTCACTTTTCGTGTCGGTCGGTGTCGGTCGAGACGATGGCGATGGCGATGAATGCGGCGGGAAGCCCGCGAGGGGCGGCGCGGGAGCGACGGGAGGGACGACGGTGGGGACGACGACGGCGAGCGATGGTGACGCGGACGTCGGCGACGGCGGGAGTGGACCCGGCGGCGATGGCGCTGGCGGTGGACCCGACGGTGCTGCGGTGCTTCAATCTGGTGACGCTCGCGCCTCAGGTGGTCCCGTGGGGGCTGATGGTGCTCGCGCCGAGGTGGAGGGTGACGCGGGCGATAGTCACCCCGTGGGTGGTTCCGTTGCTCGCGTGCGCGGCGCACGCGACGGTGGATGCGGTGGGGTTCGCGACGCCGGGGGCGTTGGAGCAGGCGGCGACGTTCGGGCGGGTGTTCGACCCGAGCGTGCCGCCGACGGATTGGGCGAGCGCGGAGGTGACTGGGCCGTTTGAGGCGTTTAATGAAATGTTGCAAAACCCGAATTTCGTCGGGGAGGAGTGGACGCACGTGTTGACGTGGGATTTATTCGTGGGGAGGTTTGTGTACTTGGACGCGTTGGCGCGCGACGTTCCGTTTCTGAGGGCGTGTTTGATATTGATTAATTTTACCGGCCCTCCCGGGATGTTGGCGTACGCGTTGGCGTGCGTGGTTTCTGGGAAAGGATTGCCCCCGCCGCCGACGTCGACGACGACGTTCGCGGCGTCGGTTCCAGTCGCCGTCGCGGCGGACTCGACGCGGACGGCTACCGAGTGCGCGCGCGGCGCCTTTATCGATGGATCTGGTAAAGCGGCCGACATCATTCGATACTGCGCCGAAGACGTTGTTTGGGACGACATTTCTCTCGTGAGCGGTGAGGTGGTGAGAGGAAGAAACGAGGTGTTTGCGAAATTGACGAGCGAGGATGCGAAGGATGCCTCGTGCGGCGGACGAATCGTCGTCGAACGCGTCGCGGATGGAACAAAGATGGCTGGCTTTACTTTTCATAGAACGAACGACGCGAACGAACGAGGTGTACGAGGGACGTTGTGCGTCGAGTTGAACGACCAGGGGCTGATATCCAAGGTGACGGTGGCGACCGAGCCTTTGATCAAGCCGGGAGACGCGACGGCGAAACTTTTAAAAGCTGTCGCAAAGCCACCAGAGAACGCGGCGCCAAAAGTTTTGGCGAGTCGTACTCCCGCGGGAGCTTCAGACATTGTAAAGTACTTGTGGCTCGAGGTTCAAGGATGCGATGACTTCAAGGGCGAGGCCTTGCGTTACTTTACAGATGACATTCTATACGAGGATGTAAACTTTGACGTTCCGTTTGTCGGTCAATCTCAGGTAAAAAACTTTCTCGAAGAGTTTGACATTCCTGGATTAAAATTCAACCCACTCTCAATCTCAGACGGCCAAGATGCGTGTTGCTTCACGTGGGAGGTCGATCTCAACATGGATGCTTCTTCGACCAAGGTTCGGGGAGTGTCCTTTTACCAAGCAGACTCGTCTGGGAAAATTCGATACATCCGCGACATTCCGGGCTCCGCCTCCACGCCAGTGCTTGGAAAGCTGGCGCGCGCGATGAACCCGTCGCTTAGAACATTTTCACCCACGCCCACAGAGAGCGAACTCGTGGAAGCGGCTGGGGCAAGCAAGTAAGTAGATCTGTAATGTTAGGAAGCGTGCACGCGCGCTGGGAAAGAGCGCTTTTCACTCGCCCGACTCCTCACACTCGGGCAAGATGCGCGCCCTCACGTCGGCGTCATCCGATCGCGTCGCTTTAAGTCGTCGAACACCGACGCGCACGCGCTCGCGAGCCGGGCGACGTCCACCACGCTTCGATATTCCGTCTCGAAGAGTCTTCGTAATCGCGGAGTCGAACGAGGACGAGGCGGCGGCGTCCTCCTCCTCTTCGCGCAGCGTTCTCGATACCCTCGACGCGCTGCGCGAGGCTTGGGACCGCGGCGGCGAAGATTTCAATGCAGTTGTTCGATCGGTGCGCGATGAGCTCACGCTGAGCTTTTTCGACGTCGCAGAGGCGCGCGTGGAGGAGTTGAGAGCGAAAGGGGAGGCAGCTGCGGCGGAGGCATTGGATGAACTTTGCGCGGCTGTGTACGCGCGGGCCAACTACAGCCTGGATGAAATCATCGCCGAAGCATCAGTGGCTCTTCCGGGTGCGGCGGACGATTTGAACGAGGGTTCTTCGTCGTCGGAGACGGGGCTGACTCGCGCGCAGGACGAAGAGCTTCGACAACGCTGGGGCGCGCTCACGAGCGCTCTCGCGACCACCGGAGAGTCGAACGCCGTTAAGCAGCTGGCTTTGAACGAGACTTCGCGGCGAAACGCAATCACAGAAATTGCCGGACGCGTTGAAGTGGGCGCACGAGAGTTTGAGACGTTGAAATCGGTCGCCCCAGAGCGTAGAATTGTAGAAGTTCTATTGACCATTCCAAGCGGCAGCGAACGCGCCATGGCTCTGGAGGATGCCCTGACCCCGCCTGCAGAGGGCGAAGACGTCGACGGAGACGAAGAAAACGAAGTAGTATTCACCACTCCGCCGAGGTTGTTAAATGTTCTGGAGGCTATGGTGCGGGAAAGTCATGCGTCGGGTGACAGCAGTCTTTACGACGACCTCGAACAGTTGCGACAAATGGTCGAGGCCAAATGTAACTTTTAGAAGCTAGATGAAATTTAAGCAATGCATCATTATTACAGTAGTAAGTATCTTAAACTAATTCTATACAACCTCCACTTGGACGTCGTCTGCTCCACCTTCTGAAGGTTGAGCTTCTTCTAACTTTTCAGCCACCGCCGCAGTCACGACGATGCCCGCCGTCTTGAGTGCCTTGAGGGCGCGGCGCTGGCGTGCAGATTTTACAACTACCAAACCACGTTTGGCGTGCGTGAGTACATCGAAGATATTACCAGTCCCTTGCTGTGCGATGAGAACTCCGAGAAGAACGGGGAATGCAAATCCAACCGTTCTCCTCAAGCGCGTGTGCAAGCCACGCTGGCGTTTTTTGTCCTCGCAGGATCGCATGCTCACGCCGCCGGCATCCTGGGTTTCTTCTTCTTCGCGTCTAGCCGCCTGGAACCCGCGGAAACCTCTACACAGGTTCCTTACGACGCCCCACATGCCGTGTCTAACGGCCATGCGAGCCACGTCTTGCTGCACCTTTTGCTCTTCAAAGTGGAGCAAAATGCACTCGCCCGCAAACGTTCCCGGCACCTTGCCTGGAATCGTTCGCATGCGCCAGGCGCTAAAGTACGGATCAACACGAATCACGGAAGGATTCTCGGGCTGCTTCGGGTGATGCATGCCTTTTGTGATGGTGTAATAGCAATCACCATCCTTCCAAGTTCTCCGGCTGAATACGTAGTCGCGGTTGCTAATAACGGGGAGCGACCGCTCCCAGAAGATAATCTCCGCTCCTGTGCGTGAATCCTTCTCTATGAGGTGTTGTTTGTAGAGCAAGTCGTCCCACTTCTCACGAGTCAAATCAGAGTTGTAGAAGTCACAGATTTCCTCCGCAGTTGCGTTTTCAAAAACGCTACGGGAAAGATACTCGGTGCCTCCGTACGGCAAGATGTGTCTCCACGCCTTGTAAGAGGCATTGCTTTCCTCTTCTGTTCTATCCATCATCTCCTGCCACTCGCCTGTCTCTTCTCGCGGAACGCCACCGGGCACGCACGCTACTCGCGCCTTGAAACGTTCAAAGTCACTGGGCTGCACGACGTCAGTGACTCCGCTCGCAAACGTCGTCGGCTCTTGGCCCAAATTGGCGTATTTTTCTTGATGACATCTCTTTGACGAGTGCAACCTCCCCCTCTTTTCGCGCTGTCTCGTTCTTCTGGCGTCGATCGCGACCGCTAATCCCGTTATCTCAACTAGCCTCCGCACGAAGACGTTTCTATGCATCAACCACATCAGGATGGAACGCGCCGTCACCAGCGTGGACAGCGCTGTCCACGTCCACTGCGCCCCCGGGAGTGGGCTCCTTCTCCCAAACACCGCGTTCCACCTGAACCCTCTCGCGAGCGCCCCAATCCTCGGATGCCACGCGACGTAAAAAGCTGCGACAACCGTTGCGAAAACCACCGGCCACGCCTCAGAGATCGCCCTCAAGTTATCGCTCGCGCTCTCCTTGCCGGGAAACGGCAACCCGGCGGCGAGTTCAAACACCGCGCTCAAGTCGTTCCCTCCGCCCCGTTCGACGACGTCCCCACCCCGACTGGGATCGACGGAAGGCCCGCCGTGATCGCGCCCGCCTCCCCACCCGAACCCGAACGTCGACGCCATCGCGACCGGGACTCACAAAGGTCAACTAGCCCGAGGAACACACGAACGGGCGCCGACGCGGATTCACGCCACGAACCGACCCCTTCTTCGCGTTTCGTCGTCCCGGATCCCTTTGCGACGTCCCTCTGTCGACGCGCGCGATGGAAACGAGCGGCAAAAAATTACCGCGCCGCGCGTTAAAAACGCCCTCCTTCGCGCGGCGCCCTACGTCGTCGCTCTCGTCCGCGGCTCGTTTCCGACCTCGGTGCCCTTAAAATCCCTTTTGTTGACTCGAGCGCGAGCGCGATGCGATGCGACGATCGATCCACCGTCGTCCCGCGTCGGGGTCGTTCTGGGTCGACGTCTCGCGACGCGTCGGGGTGAATGAAATATCCGTCCGCGTAAACGTTCGTCGGTCCGACCCTCGGTGCGGTCGCGCGCGTCTGACGCGGGCGAAACACGCGCACCGGTCGGTGGGCGTCCACGCACGCAATTGCGCCACGCGGAACGTTTTTCAAAGGAAAAATCATAAGATTTCAAGCTTCATCGACGAGTCGTGACCCTTAAATTAGGGGAGGGGGTGCTTAAAATCTTGCTGACTCGGCGAACGGGGAGGGAGGGAGATCTCGTTTTCGGGGGCCCACGCACTAGTGGGCGTAGATTTTACTCTATATTAGTTGTATAATATGTATACATAAGCAGTATTGTGATGATAAACATGTCTATGTACATAGTAGATATTACAAACGGAGGCTGGCTGTCTTCGCGCGCGCGGGCGCCGCTGCGAAGCGCTTGGTCGTCGTGTTTCACGTTCGTCTTTCGTCCTCTTGGGCGATGGCGGCGTCGGTGATACGCTGGAGATTGCGGATGCGTTCGGATAAGTCGGCGACGCGGGAGACGAGGGCTTCTCGTTCTTCTTCTTCTTCGTCGTCTGGGAAGAGTGGGTCGTCGAAACCGAAACCGGGCTCGTCGTCGACGGTTTGGGACATGTATTCAATCTCTTCCTCGAGGTTTTGACGCTCGAAAGCATCCATGCAGAGGATACAGCGCTCGCCCATGTCGATGAGACGCGGAAAATTTCCACGCCCAGCCTTGCAGTTGGCGACGCTGCACTTGACATGGTAGTGGTGAAGACGATCGCACATGAGCGAGGTGAGACCAATTTGCGCGTCAACCGAGGGATCGCGAACGGGTTGATCGCAAAACAAACAGGGTTGACTGAATATATCCGGACGAACCGTCTCGGCCAGAGAGCGATAGCTTACGGCGAGGGCGTGATAGAGCATGATTGATTTCTCTCGAAATATCGGCTCCTCCTCCTCCTCCACTTGCACGTGGTGCGAATCGAGATGATTGTCGCACAAGTCGGCGAGGTGACACAAGACGAAGAGATACATTTGCTTCAAGTTCTCATTGTCTCGCCAACTCGTCCCTGTTTCGGTCCAGAAACTCTCGAGCTCAGATTTTGCCTCCTTCAACACTTCGGCGCTCCACTGCTCGAGCTCCGGCGCAGTGAGTGGTCTCGCAGGCTTCTCCCTCCAACCGCGCAAGACTAGAGCCATTTCGATCAAGTGCGTGGTAAAATCCGTGAGCGACGCCATGGTCTTTGCCGAACCGTGGTACCGCTGCCTGGCCATGAGTATGATGTGCGAATTAATTTCCAATGCGTCGAACGCGTTACCCTTGCGCAGTTGTGTCGAGCGCATCACTCTAAAACTCTCAATCTTCGCCAGCAGAAATGCATCCTTCTCTTCCCACGCCACATCGCTCTCATCCACGAAACCATCGTACTCGGTCATCTCTATCAGCCTCACTTGCGCGCAGTGTTCTAACGCAGCCTCGAAATCATGCTTAAAGTAACAGTAGTAACAGCCCGCCATCGCGTGTGCCTGCGCCTGCGACAACTTTTTCCGAGTCTCCACGCTCAAATTCAGCAATCTCCGCAACCGTTGCTCTAAAATATCCATAAATCTCTTTGGAATATCAATCGCTGTCTGCGTCCCTCGCATCATCAGGTGTCTCTGTTCTTCCACATCCACCGCAAACATTTGAAACAACCACCGCATCTCCTCTTCGGCGTTTCCTTCGTCTCTCGCCGCTTCGCACCGCGACAAGCAATACACGACGTAATCCTCCGATATCCGTCTATCCCGAAGCGTCACGTGATGCGCTATGTAATCTTTTACCCTTTCGTATCGTCCTAACTCCGGTATCGCGTTCACTGCGCCGTCCCACCCTCTCCCAACATCGTCATCATCGTCGTCAACAACAACATCATCATCGGCATTCTCTTCACGACGCTCGTCACCTTTCGCGTTCGTCGTCGACGTCTCTCCCGCGTCGTCGTCGTCGTCGTCCAGCGTCTCGCGTTTCCACCGTAAAAACTCCTCATCCGCCAGACCCGTCGCGACGGAAAACACCGCCGCCGCCGTCGCCGTCGCCGTCGGCATGCCTCCTCGCGCGACCCGCACTAACGACACGCGCGACGCCTCACTCTGCGTCAACCAGTCGAAACCAACCGATGAAACCGTCGACGGTGGCCCGCGCGCGAGCCGTGGTCGTCAACGCTCGACGGTTGAACTTTGATAATAAATTAAACTTTGACGCGCTGCGCGCGGCGCTGGGCGGGGAAAACGCAATCACGACGCACGACGACGCGAGCCCGACGACGGATGAGATATCCAGCCGAGCGCTCGGGCACGACATTGTCATCTCTAAGGAGGTTCCCGTGGACGTGCGAACGCTCCCGAGCACGGTGCGGTTAGTGTGCGAAGCCGGGACGGGGTATAATAACATCGATATCGCGGCGGCGGCGGCGAGAGGGATCACGGTGTGTAACGTGCCGACGTATTCCACCGATGCGGTGGCGCAACTGGTGCTGACTTTTTTGCACTCGTTTAGCGTGGGGTTGGTTGAACAGCAAAAAGCGCTCGCGAGTGGGGATCGAGGGGCGTTCGCGAAAGATTTTGGTGGATTAAAAGCGTTTGAGATGGAGGAGTTGAGTGGGAAGACGATTGGGTTGGTTGGTGGGACGGGGGCGATTGGACGAAGGGTGGCTACGCTCGTAAAGGCGCTCGGTATGCACGTGATGGTTTGGTCGCGAAGCGCCAAGGATGAGGACGGCTTGTGGGAGGCGGTGAGCTTGGAAAAGTTGGCCGAGACGAGCGATTACGTTTCTATTCATTGTCCGCTCAACGATTCGACGCGTGGGATGATTGATGCGTCGTTCATTTCAAAAATGAAACCGAGCGCGCGCATCATCAACACTGCTCGAGGGGCGGTGATCAATCAACCAGACTTGGTCGCCGCGCTTCAAGCGGGGAAGATTGCCGGTGCAGCGCTAGATGTTCAGTACCCGGAACCGCCAGAAGATGATTCCCCGCTTTATACCATGAAGAACGTGTATTTGACCCCTCATATTGGTTGGAAAAGGCTCGCGACGAGGCAGCGTCTCATCGATTCCGTGAGCGAAAACATTGCACGCTTTCTAGATGGCAATCCCGTGAACGTCATCAAGCCGTGACGGGAAAAATCTGGAAAAAATCACATAAATTCTTACACAACTGTAGTTCACTAATTTCACATTTTCAACGCTCAAAACTCAGTCCAGGCGACGGGAAAAAATCGGAACGACGAAAATCAATAATTTGACTTGCATCGCCGTTCGTCACGCATTCCTGTCAAAGACTTTCGAAAATCAGGCGTTCAAGAGCGTATCCTCCACCTCGTCGCGCGTAGTAAGCACGAAGAGGCGGCACTATCGTCAGCATTTCGGTAGTGGCTTTTTCGCCGGTCCCGGGGCGCAACAATCGGGTTCTACGACAGCGTCCGCATCCGTGTGCATCGCGTGATGTTTCGCTTGAGCGAGCCACACTGCGTACGCCAACTCACCGACGCGCCGCAGAGCCTTGGAAAAAGTCGACACTAGAGTGCCCGGTTTGTGTGCAATCACTTCGGCGGCGACCACGTAATCCTCAGCGCCAGAACCGGGCATCCAATGCTTGATGTACTCTCTAGACTGCTCCTTGATGTTGATTTCTGAACTCACGAATCCGACGTCCCGCAACATGTCTCTCAGGATGTCAGTCTCGTGAGCGCCCGAAACTCAGCAAGCTAGAGCCTCGACCGTTTTTAAGGCTTCAGGCAACTCTTTTCCGCGATTGACGACGTCCGCGATGCAGAGTCGACCTCCAGGCTTCAACACTCGGAAAGCCTCGGCTAGTGCTTTCCGTTTATCGGCGCAAAGGTTAATCACGCAGTTGGAAATCACGCAGTCGCACGTGCCGCTCTCGACCGGCAGTGAAGAGAGTTCACCGAGTCTAAAATCAATCTCAACGTCGTCGCCGAGATCGAGCTCCTTCGCCTTGCGTCGAGCGCGTTCGAGCATCTCGCCAGTCATGTCGACGCCGATAACGGAGCCTCCACCTCTCACCTTTCTGCTCGCCAGAAAGACGTCGATACCAGCCCCACACCCGAGATCAACGACCGCCTCGCCAGGCTTGAGATTCGCGAACGATGTCGGCGCGCCGCACCCGACGCCGAGGTCTGAGTCGAGCACAAACTCACTCTCCTCTTGGGTATAACCAATCTTAGCGCGTACTTCCGTCGGCGTCACGCAACACGTCGACGCGTTCGTCGCCGTCGCGGCATACGCCGCGCGCACCGCCTCTGTCGTCTCCTCCGGGGTCATCGCTCGAACCGCGAGACGGCTGGACGCGCCGTCCAGCGATTTGACGGTCCCAGGGTGTGAGGTTGTCGCCCGCGTCTTTCGCGCTGTTTCTCACTCGTGCTTTGCTCACTGAACTTCATACGACAGTGCGCGACGCAGAGGGCGATGAGCGCCTCGGCGTTCTCTCGGGACGAGTTGGAGGCGCTCACACATGAATGTCAAGACTGGAGACTCGGTCACGATCGTCAGGTGCGCGCGGCGCGCGTCGGTTTCGCGCGGTGCTCGTTTGGAAGAATTTGTACGAGTGTTGTAGATGTTTATAAGATGCGCATCTTTGGCGACGCCAACGCGCGTGCGACGCCGTGAGACGATGTGAATCCATTCTCATGGATGTCTAAGACTTTTAGAATTTTTTTTCAATTTTTTTCGCAGCGCATTCTCGTCGTGGAAGGCGAACTCAGACTGACTAAATGGTTTGCTACTAATCGTGTTGTCGCTTGAATTCAACAGTTGATCGAGGCTCTCAAAGCGGGAAGTGCGAGAACGCTTGAGCTATGTGCGGCAACCGCATCTAGGGTGGATTCTACCGTGCTAGATAGCGAGTACTTGTCGAACGAACTCGCGAGCGTGAGCTGTGCGCACAGAATTCTTAGTAACTCGCAGTTTTTAGAGAAGCGCGTCGAGGAAGTGGATGACCCGGAGGATCAAGTGAAGCCTGCTACGTCCGAGGAGAGCGAACCGGTGGAAAAAGACGAATATAGCGATTACACCCGGGTCGCACAGAAAGCTCTCGACGCTATTCGGGGACGATGGGCGGAGACTCGAGACGGTGGTCTCGCACTAACCGGTAACAAATATTGGAGACCTCTCCCCACAGTCATTGGGACGACTGCGTATTACCACGACGAGAGCTGCGGATTGGATCCGTTCGTTGCAACGAATCCAAATCCTGAGCGGTGGGGTCCGTACATTTCTTCTGATGATGACGATTCGAGTGAAGTTAGCGACGATTCGAGTGATACGCTTGAGAGCGAAATTTCTAGCGAGTTCATCAGCTCTACTTCGAGCGAGGGCGAATATTCGGACATGGAAGATAATCTCGCTGATATTGAAAATTATGGGGTAGACTCTGGTGGTCTCGAAGAAGGCGACGGCGGCGGCGCAGATTTATTTTCGAGCGTCGCATCCATCGCCAAATCTGCCAGGAAAGCTGCTCCGAACTATGCGTTGTCGTACGACGACGTCTTCGGAGAAGACGTACGATCGGCAGGAGGGCTTTTCGATGATATCAAGGGTGCGACGAGCGATTTATTTTCCGGGTTGACTCGTGGGAACACTTCTAGTGGCCCGGCTGAATCTGCGGGTGCCCCCGCAATGCGCGAGGGCACTGTTTCGTCAACTCCACCGTCCAAGGCAGGGATTAAAAAGCCGAAAGGTTTGTTCGACTCGGACTCTGATTCCGACGGTGACGATCTCTTCGGTTTGAGGAAAAAGTCTGCCGGAGAAGATTTATTTGCCAGCCCGATGCCTTCAAATCCTCTCGCTGGTTTGAAAGCGGAATCGGCCACCACAAGCAAACCACTCGAAGAAGGGATCGAATCGATGAAACTCGCGACCGATGCCGATCAATCGAAAGTGGTAGCTGCTCCAAAGTTGAGTTCACCGCTGTTTGATGATTCCGATTCCGAGGAAGAGAAGCTTTTCAATGCGAAGAACACGGCTGTGTCGGCACCAAAACGCGACAAGGAGGGACTGTTTGATTAATGTATAGCAACGTAGCGCTTCACAAAGCAATGTAATCTAGTCCTAGTCTACAAAAACTAAGGTAACGAACACAGTAAAATATCGCTAGCGTTGGGTTTCTTCATTGCGAACGCAAGAATCGGGGTCTCGCTTTCCTTCGGCACGCCAGCCCAAGCCAAACAAGTTCCTCGTGAATTCGCCGCTACGCACAGCAACGACAGTGGCTCTTCGCCATTCTCGGGTAGAATCTCACAACTCGAGCTCTGCGCATCGGCAGTCGGGAGACAGAACGCGTCCATCAGTCTTACGACGCCTTTCCTTCCAACCATGGCTATCCAACTTCCCATCCCAACCGGACACGTCGACATGAGTCCGCCAGATCCCGCGTTAATCGCGCGTAGGCAATCCCACGTCTCCACTTCGATGAGTACAATTCTCCCATCCGATCCAGTCGAGCACAACACTCGACCTTCGTCAAGGAAACAAGTGGACGTAACGATGTTTGCCGGATGGCAACACAGCTCTGCGAGTAGCACACCAAAGGCAATCTCACCAGTTCCATCAGAGTACACTCGCACTTTGCCATCGGAACACCCGCACGCCAAAAGACCATTTACGCTTCTACTCATCGAAAAGAAGTACCCCGGCCTCCATCGATCGGGCGTCGACGGTGACGTACATAAGGAGTTTCTCGTCGGCGTCTTTTCTACAACTACCTTTTCTTGCGTGTCCCACTTCCAAATCTCAGTCTCGCTGCAAGTCGCGATGTATCTCCCCCACTTATCCGGCTTGGATGCATCTTCTAAGAAGCAGCATCCGTACACCTCTCCCGGATGACCCTCGAAAGAGGCAACCTCCCGCACCGCTCTGGCGTTTTCTTCCGTTGCCGCTTCGAGATCCCACACCTTACAGCTCCCATCCGCTGACGCCGTGGCGAACACCCCGACGCGACGCGAGAACCCAATCCTCACCACCTCCCCAGAATGTCCGCGACACACTCCTCGCACCTCGACCTCGCGCGATCCGTCCCGATTGATCGCGTAGACGCGCGCCGTCTCGTCTTCTCCACACGTCAGCAACACATCCACCGATGCATCTTCGTCGTCTTCCCACGGCGCGAACGCGCAATCAAAGGTGCGACCGAAGTGCGCACGGCGCACGGCGCTTCGACGACAGCCACCCACCGCCGCTGCCTCTGCGATCGGCGGCGCGCGGCGTTTCGTCGATCCTGAGTCGGTCATCAGTCGCGCATAGTTGTGAGGAGTAACATCACAATGCGTCGCACTGCGCACTGCCTCGCGACGCGCGCCGTCGAGCGTGGAAACGCCGACGGCGTCTCCGCGATATGGACTCGATCGTCGCTGACGCCGTCGACGTCGCGCGCGTTCTCGGCGTCGTCCGAGGAAAAAGACGACTCGTTCACGTCGTCGAGAGAGCGCACTCGGTATAAAGTGGTCACGCCTCCAGTACCGTCATGGCGCGCAAACGACGAGGTGACCGCGCTTCAGTGGCTGCGGAAGCACCTCAGACACGCACCAATGGATGAGGGGTCGAGCGGGGCGGCGACGCCGCGACGAGGGGCGCATCCCGGGGCGGCTGTGTTCAAGCTGTTTCGGGATAGGAGAGTTCGAGTCGCTCGAGGAGACTTTGACGGAGAGTCGATAGAGGACGTGCGAAAACTCAGGAGGGCTGGGAAGGGGCGAGTTCTGGAGCCCGGTGAGTTTCTGTGCGTACCAGACGGTAGAACTCGGTGGTATTGGGAGGGATGGGGCCAAGGAGAGGCGCTGGGATACGGCGAGGAGTCGTGCGCTGAGCGGTTTGGCGAAGCGTTGCGAAGGTGTGTGATTTACGAGGACGAACACTTGATGGTGATTAATAAACCACCTGGTTTGGCAGTCGTTCCTGGAGTAGGCGTGGAGACGAGCGTTTACGATCTGAGGCACGAGTTGAAGCTCGATGGTGATGCGCCGCAGATTGTTCACCGCTTGGACAGAGACACGAGCGGCGTGCTTGTGTTGGCGAGGACGTCGTACGCGGCAAATAAACTGGGCGCCATGTTTCGTAGAAAGAGCAAGATGGACTTTACCGAAATCATGCGCGCAGAGATGCAAAAGTCTGACGACGTTTACTCTGAAACTGCGAGAGATAGTATGCGAAAGACGTATTGGGCTCTCTGCACGAGACCGCCACCGCAGGGAACGCTCGAAGGATGGATCGATGCGCCCCTCGTGGAGGTTTCTGACGGTAATTCTGATGATGTTCGAGAGACCGTGCGCCTCGTAGGCGGGTGGCGCGTGTACGATGCTTCCGATGGTCGAGTCATTGTGGGTGCCGGGGAGCAACAGCGCGCAAACTTCAAGGAAGAGGAACAAATTGGATCCAAGGCGGCGACGACTCGCTTCAAGCTTCTAGCGTCCAATGGAGACTCTGGTCCATCTTTACTGGAACTCGTTCCAGTCACGGGACGCAAACATCAGCTCCGCGTGCACGTCGCAAAAGCTTTATCATCTCCAGTCGTCGGCGACTACAAGTACGGCTATGTCGATCGAGGCATCTGCATGGACGACTGGAAACACACGCTGTCCGAGATTGAGTCCTCGAATGCGGCTCTAGACAGCGTCGATATCTGGCGCGCCATGCGTCGAAAATCTTTGAGATCTGGTGCGAAAGGGTGTCCTTTGCACCTGCACTCGCGGTCGCTCGGCTTCGACCATCCGCTCACTGGACGACCTCTTCTCTTCACCGCCGATCCCCCGGCACACTTCACAGCCGCCCTCGACGCGTTCAAACTCCACTCAAACCTTTAGTAGAATCTACTTTCGTCCGGGATTAGCCCGTTCGTCCCCACTGATACTGTGATAGGACTTCAAATCTATAGACATTCCATCGTGTGAGCGTAGCCCAAGACTGGAGCAAACTAACAAAGTCCAACGAACCAGCGCCAGACCGCACCGTGCGACGACCCGGGGGTCCATGACGGCGACCGGTTCCGACCGAACGTGATTCACGATTCGATTACACGAGCGACGCCCGACGCGAGTATCGCAGCGTCGCCCGACGCAAGACGGACGAGCGTCGCCCGACGCGAGACGTTGGATTGGATTTCGTTTCCGAACGGCTCTCCTTCCGTCTCTAGCTTGTGCCGACGACGCGTGAAAACCACCGCGAGTCGTCGATGACGTCGCTCGCGTCGCTCGAACGCGATGCGCACGTGCGCTTGATTGACCCGGAGACGTCTCGACCGTTTGCGTTTGTGCGAAGCGAGTCGACGTTGGGGGTTGATGCGGGCGCGAGCAACGTGCGCGGTTGGTTAGCTGCGGAAGCGGTTTCAGATGTTGGTGTGAAGCGATACGACGCGGCGACGAGATTTAGAGTGCACGTGGTGAGTGATGATGAGACGGGTACGAGGTACTACGGTTTTGAACACGTGGAGACGGGTTTGATGGTGCAGAGGAGACAGCGGGGTGCGCGTAAATACGTGTTTTGTACTTCAAAGTTTGGCGTCAATGAACAGTTTACGGCAGAGTTGGATGAGTACAGGGAGAAGATCATTCTGACGAGCCGGAGGCAGTTTAAAGGGCAGTGGGGGGTGCGAGTGGAGGCTTTGGAATCTAGCGGGGCGGAAACCAAGGCGGGACTCGAGGAATGGGATTTTGGTCACTCGAACCTGCGAGAGCAAGCTCCGGCATCCAATGTTATGAGTCATATTGCCAGAGCTATTCAGTCCGTCAGGAGCGTCTACACGCACGAACTCACGCACAGAGAGGAGATCATCGGAGCTATGAGTGTGAAGCACAAGAATCAGCAGTTGCTTTCGCGCGTTTTTACGGCTTGGAGACGGGCGATGGTAGACAGAGCGGCGCACAAAATGAAGGTGCGCCGCGCCGCAAAGTTTGCAGTAGATCGCATGCTTCTTTCTCGTCGGCGAGCTTTCGAAAAGTGGAGAGAACGAACTGAACGCACGAAAGTAGCCAAGCTTAGGGCTGATGATAGATTCAAAAAGGTTAGGATTAGATTTTTGCGCGACTTTTTCCACTCTTGGAGAAGTTGCGCCGAGAGAGGGAAATACTGTCGCTTGGCGGCTCAGAGGCTTCTGACGAAGTCGACGCGTCAATACAAACTTTTAGTTCTCCAACATTGGAAGGACGTGATAGATAAAGAGAAGCGAGAGCGTGAAAAAAAACGCCGGGCCGACCGGATGATGCTACAAGTGATGAATGAAAAACTTTACTCAACCTTTTACGCTTGGCAAGATCAAGTCGCAAAGAGTCGTGCCAATGACAAGCGCGCTAGGCAATGTCTGCGAAGGTTGACGTCGAGAATGATGTTTAAAGCTTTCGTAGCGTGGCGAGAATTCGTCGATGACGTTCTTGCCGAAAAAGCAAAAAGTAGACGCGCCATATTCTGGTTTGTGTGCTCGACTCAGCGCAAGGCGTTCACCACATGGCTGAACAACGTGCACGAAATCAAGCGCATGCGACGAGTGACGCTCCGATTCATCAGTAGACGCGAAAACATACAGCTCTATCACGCTTTTCAATCTTGGAAAGAGTTACTTTACAAAAAGTCACTCAATGATATGAAAATTGAAAAAGTAGTCAGGCGTTGGCGGCAACGCCACCATCGCGCTGCTTTCCTCTCTTGGAGAGATGTGGTCGAGCACAAAAAGGCCGTTCGAGAAAACGCGCTAAAAATGTCCGAAAAGATGCGATTAAACTCTGAAAGAGCAGCTCTATCGTTATCGTTCTGGGCGTGGATGCAGGAAACGCAGGTGACGCGCAGTCAGCGCCTCAAGGAGCAAATGCAAAACGAGATGTTACAGAAGAGGTATAAAATTTTCACCACCATTTGGACGACTCGGAGAGCGAGGTTAGCATTCTTGATTTGGAGAGAGTTCACCGATGCTCGGAAAGATCAGCGGACGAAGCTCACTTGGTGCCTGAACCGTATGACGGAGCGAATACAGTTCACAGCGTTTAACACGTGGGTTCAGTTTGTGAGACAGAGAAAGCATCAACGCGAGCTCATGCGAGGCGCGTTGATGCGCGCAACGAACAGATTGATCTCCCTATCCTTTAACGCTTGGCGAACAGTCACGGCTGACATGATTGAACACAAGTTGCATCTGAAAAAGGTTGAGAATATTGTTAGTCTTCAGCAGAGACATTCTGCAAAGGAGCGTCGGCGGCGTACTTTTGGTTTGTGGCGAGAACACGTGGTGCAGATGCGTAGACAGAGGCGTATCGCGGATAAGGCGATCGTGTCCATGAGAAAACGAGAGCTGACGAAATCTTTCCTTGCTTGGAAAGAAGCTACAAAAGTCCTCGCTCATCAACGTAGAATGGTGATGCGTGTGATGCAAAGAATGCAACGCAACACGTTGCGCTCAGCGTTTGATGGATGGCTTGAATGGCTGGATCACAAAGACGCGCAACGTGTGATTTTGCAACGAGCGGTACAAAGGATGTCACATCTGAAGTTATACATGGCCTTTAGCGGCTGGCTCGACCGTACGCAAACGAAAAAGAGGCAAAGACTTCTACTTAATAGATCACTTGCAAGGCTCTCTGAGAAACGACTCAACATTGCGTTTCATGATTGGATGAACAACGTAGCGACGATTCGTTATCAGCGAGACAAAATCAATCGCATAGTCTCGAAAATGAAGAATATGACGTTGGCAAACGCGTTTGAGACTTGGAAACAGCGGGCCATGGAGCAAAAAGTTGAGCGTTGGCAGATGGATCGAGTCCTGCAGCGACTGACGCAACGGCTCATGTTCTCTGCGTTTAACACTTGGTTTGATCATGTGCAAACGGTAAAACGTTACAAAATAGTCTTAGATCGATTCTATCAGCGCAACAGAGATAGATCCCTTCGTGGCTGTTTTGAAATCTGGGTTTCAGTCGTCAAGGTGTCGAGAGAGCGCAGGGAAGCGCTTGCTGTGCAAGATGAGCTCAGATCCAACGCACTGGCTCAAATCTTCGGCAGTGTTACGAGACGAAAGCTCGGCTACGCATTCTTCTCATGGAGAGATAACGTGCTGGAGCTTAAACACTTCAAGAATCAGATGGTCAGAGCAACTCGAGTTCTCGCCCGATTCCAAAAGCGTTTGCTGTCAAGAGCCTTCAACCATTGGCTGTCGTATGTCGATGAGCGGCAGAGAGTGATGGAGACAGCTGCGATGGTCATTCGTCGATTAGAACACAGACAAATGGCCTATGCATTTGATGGCTGGCTAGAAGTCGCCATGCAGCGAAAACGTAACCGTGTATTGGTCTCTCAAAGCTTGAGGCGTATACGTTACAGAACGACAGTGAAGGCTTTCTACGCATGGGTCGAATTCTGTGAAGAGATGCGATCGTCTCGGTCATACGAGCGTCGCTTAGACAATGTGGTGCGATCATGCCTCACAAAAATCCGTTTCAAGACGCTCTCTTTGGCGTTTGAGGGTTGGAAGTTGCGTGCTCACGAGAGTAAACGACACCGCGCTTTGGTCAACAAAAGTGTTCAGCGCATGCAACACAAAATTGCTGCGCAAGCATTCAATGGTTGGCTCACGCGCGTCAACTATGCAAAACGGTGTAGAGAGCTCATCAACGCGAGCTTGCAGCGTATGAGTCGCAGACTGATGTTTAAAGCTTTCAACAGCTGGTCTGATTACGTCAGACAGATTCACTCATTCCGTGTCGTGGAACGCCGCCTCTCGAATATTGAGCGTGCGGTTGCTCCCATCCACGTGACTCATTCTTCCGTGTTCGATATGGTTCGCGTCAACACGGCGATGCGTTGGGGCTTGGCGCGCAACAATCGGGTTTATCGGAACCCCATGTTCCGCGCGTGGGCGCAGTATGTCAACAGGCTGTCTCAACACAGAAATCGTACCGTGGTGAAGATGCACGACATACTCGCCGATCGCTCGCAACGCAAATTCTTGAGAGCGTGGCGGCAACTTGTTGATGTCATGAAACACTACAGACTACGGACAGAGCACATGAAAAAACGCGTCGTGCGTAAGGTGTTCAGCGAGTGGAAATTGAATGTTCGAGTTGCACCGAGTGAACGCGATCAGTTTGCGTTGACCATCGACAGACGAGTAGAATTAACGGGGTGGGACTTTGATAAGACTTACGAGGAAAACGTCCGCGCCCTCAGTGTTGGTCATCTCAAATCACCAGTCAGATCGAGTCATCGTAGCAACTACTCTACCCCAGTCGGGTCTCCCGTCACCATTCAGCCCATCGTTGTCGAGCCAGACTCATATGATCGACAGTACAGAGAAATCATGAGCGAATGCCGTAGCATTGAGGCTGAAGTCGATGCCATGTCAACCGTACGCGAAAGCTTACAGGATCAGTTCGACCTTCTCTCCCGGGATGACGCGCTGCGTCACCGTCTTGCCCACGCCCAGACGGAGGCTACTCAGTTAATTCAAGAAACGCGCAAGTGTTACTCTGAGAAGCGTTTCACCGAACCCTTTTCGCCAGTCAAGCCAGGGGCGTGGAGATAATTTAGTGGAAATGGAATTTACTAACGCGTGTAATGTTACATTCTAAACGTCTTGCGCTTTGTATCCTCGTTTCAAATCGTAGACTTCATCGCGACTTTCAATTAACATCGTATTCATCTCTCGCAACGCATCCGCCGCATTGCGCTTCTCACGTTTCAGCTCTTCAAGCATGATCTGCTGTTGCGCTAGTAGCTCCAAGCTACCTTCCGCATCTCCCACCAAACGTTTATCAAGCCTTCGTAACAGCGCCATGGCCCAAAGTTGCCACCTGAGAGAAATGAGTTCGTCGTCTTTCCCGAAATCCGACACGGTGGATACGTCATCATCTCGCACCGTAACGAGTGCGTTAGATACTTCAGAACCGGGTAAAAGATACTGAGAGTGTTTGACTGCCGCCCTGTCTCGCGCTTCATCTAGTTCGCGCTGTAATCTGAGAATTTCGGCGCGGAACGTTTCACTTTGTTCCAACGCTTCATTGGCGCGCAACTTTGCTCTCGCTGTCTCTGATTTCGCCTTGAGCGTCGCGGTCGCAATCTTATGACGAACCATCCTTTCTCTATCTTCGAAAGCGCCCTCGTAACGCACTGACTGTTCCTTCATCGTCCTTCGCGCTTCCATAACCGCATTTCTCGCTTGCTCAATGGCCAACTCAGCCTCCACCTCGCATTCTGAGCAAAACGCCTTTGCGTCCCTCTTCAGCGCATCCATCTCCCCCACCAGCCTCGCATTCTCCGTTTCTAAAATCTCCGTGCGCCTCGCTTTCATCCCGAGCGCGCTCACCAATCCCTCCATCGCTCGCAAACGTTTCGATGCAACGTCTTCAGTTACGTCGGCGTTTGCGTCTGCCTCTTCCCTCTGCGCCAGTGCAATCTCCAGTCTGGCCCGATGCTCGCGTTCAATCGCTAATTCTTCTCGCATCCGCGTCACAAGTCTACTCGCGCGCGTTTCATCATCGTGTGACGCGTCATCCTCATCCATCCTTCCCGTCCGTCTCGTCGGTCTCGTCGTCGTCGCGTCCCGAATCATAATCTCTTCACTCGCCTGGAAAACATCATCTGCATCTTGTCGTCGTAAACCATCGCTACGCGACGCGCTCGCTCGCGTGTCGTCTGCGTCCGGCGTCCGCGATTCTTTCGACGACGCGCATCCCATCGCCCGCCGTCTCCGTCCGTCGTCGCCTCAGACTGAGGAAGAACGAGTCCATCGACGAACGAAGCTCTGGTCGTTAAAACGCGACTCCTCAGCGCAGCGATCGACTGATGAAATGCTGCGCGTGCGACGACGTGTCCACAGCGCGTCCACGACGGTCGTCGTCGTCGCCGCGGCCATCGCTGCCGTCGCGATGGCATCGTCGATGCTTTTTGGATCTGCCGAGGCGAGGTCGTTGACGACGACGTGGTTCAACGTGGGCGGTTCCAATGCTGATCCTGTTGCGACGACGACGGCGTTCTATGCCTCGATCGATGGGTCGTGCGACGAATCGACGGCGGCGACGGCGGCGACGGCGACGAGTAAGGTGATCGTCATGTGGCACGGCATGGGGGACGTCGGATCGGAGGACGGATCGATGGGAACGCTCGCGCGGGCGGCGAGAGAGGCGACGGGCGCGTGCGTTCGCTCGTTGATGTTTGGTTCGGGATCGTCTGGATCGGATCGTTTGAGCGGGTACATCGGAAACGTGAACGCACAAGTGGATGCGGCGTGCGTGTTGTTGCGAAATGATGCGTTGATTCGGCGCGTCGGCGGGTTTCACGCTGTCGGGTTTTCACAGGGTGGACAATTTATTCGTGCCGTCGTGCAGCGGTGCGGCGTCGAGCTTGGAGCGAAGACGTTAATTACTCTCGGAGCGCAGCATATGGGGGTTGATAGTTTGCCAGGGTGTGGATCAAATGCACCGACGATGGCGTGTAGGGCGATGAATAGGGTGGCAAGCGATGCGAGCGCGAGTTTTTGGTTGCGTAAACACGTCGTGCAGGCGCAGTACTTTCGACAAACGAAGGATCACTCATCGTATCAGAGGTACCTCGAGACGAACGTCTTCTTACCGGAGATTAACAACGAGGGTCAGGCGAACGATAATCCGGTGTATCGAAAGGCGCTGTCGAGCTTGGAGCGCTTCGTCATGTTTAGATTTGAGAACGACGACATGGTGTATCCGAGCGAGAGCTCGTGGTTCGGCTCGAGAGTCATAGGCGGAGCGAACCGCTCTATCATCGTACCGTACGATCACAACGAGGTGATATATTCTAGTCTAGGACTCGATGCTCTTGACGCCAACGGTCGCATCGAGACGCATTTGATTCCCGGGGCGCGGCACATGCAGTTTACTCTCGAGTGGTTCAAGCAAACGATGAATCAATATGTGGTGTAACGTTACATCTTCTAAACCGTAGTAGTCCTTCTTCTCGTCGTCGTCGTCATCATCATCTGAATTGAGCCGGGAGCATCATCGAGTCCGTGATACCGTCGTGGGCAAACTGATCCATCTCCTTGTCGTCATCATCGTCATCCATGTCATCCTCCTCGTACACTTCCAACTCCCCGTTCACCAAACCGCACGTCAAGCGCAACCTAAACGTCGCGAGCTCGTGCCCAAACAACCTCAATAAAATCGCCCCTTGCGGGGAAATGTGCGAACCAGCCTTGCACAAGGTGTGATCCGCTTGGAGCTCAATCACCCCTCGGTTCAGTTTGGTCGGCATACCATTCTTACGCAGCGTTGGTTCGAGCGTGTGTTCCATGAGCGCCCCGCTCGGTCCTCGCACCGGTCCAGCCTCAATCACCACCGTCTCCTCCGCCATCGCACCCGTACGCGCATAATCACTCACCGCATACTTATCAAACGCCTTTTCAACGTCCTCCTTCGTTAAATCCGTGAACAACACCCCGCAATCCCCTCGCACTCTCGCGCTTATCTCGCTCAACCCGTCGGCGTGTTCGCTCTCCGCATCCTTTCCCAGCGCCACCTTTAACACTTTATTCGATCCGATGAAAAACGTCGACGTCTCCTCCATCGACGCTCGCATCTCTTTAAACGTCCCGTTTCGCATGTTTTCATACTTGAACACGTACGTCGACGATCTCGCGTCCGCGGCTTCTCGCACGCGGTCGATGAGTGACGCCTTCCAATCCCGGCTCTTTTTGGTCGTCTTCGTGAGCGACACAACGCGCGCGCGTTTCGATTTCGGCATGGCGTCTCGCGGCGATCAGAGCGATAACGGCGCGACCGTCTTCTTTCAGTGTCGGGTCCGTCGCGGTACGGCGTCGGCGTGTGCGGCGACGGTCGCGGTCGTGGACGCGGACTCGGGAAAGTGGCGGCGGCGGCGCTCGTCAGTCAGTCAGTGTGTCCGTGTTTGAAGTCTTGCTTTGACTGCGAGTTTGGTTTCGGTTTGCGTCGTGACGGATAAAATAAAATTACAATGCGGTGGCGGAGAACGGATCGATGGATTCAAATCTCAATCTTGTTGCCAAAGACAGACAGGGCGAGGCCGGTGCGCTTGCGACGAGGGGCGGCGGGAACGCCGGCGACGGCACGCGCGCGGTCGGTGCGAGGATCCGAACCGTCTTCAGAAGGAGCGTTGAGTTCGACATCGGCAGCCAATCCGGTGCGACGCGCGGTGCCGAGGACGCGACCTTTGTAGGCACCGACTCGACTGTGTTGGGAGATGAGGTTGATAAAGGTTTCGAAGACGAGGACCCGGATTTGGAGGTTGGATCGAAGCGCTTCGGTGGAGGCGTCGGATTCGGCGCGGGTGGAAGAGAGCTCAGAGAGTTGAGACTTGATGTCGTCGAGACCCGTTTTAATGCGGAGCAAGGCTTCGAAAGCTTCCTTGTTTGCCGGTGGGACGATAGAATCCGAGTACTGCGCCGCCGTTCTGAGTTCGGTCTCCTTGCCCGCGACGCGGGCGTCCTCTTCAGCCATTTGCAAGTCGGTGAGGAGTGAGAACATTTCGCTCGCGAGAGCGCCCATGTCTGACTTGGATTCCACCGCCTTTTTGAGCATGCGCATGTGCTTCTCGTATTCAACCTTGGACGCCTCCATCGCCTTCTCGTGCTTGCGTTGATCTCGCACGCGTTCGGCGATCTCGCTTTGCAAGTTTTCAAGCGCAGCTTCGTGAACCTCTCGCAACGCCTTGAACTTGTCGATGACGGCGTCGAGGTTTTGACGCGTTTGCGTCAGTTCCTCGTCAATCTCATCGTCTTCCATGCGGTACTCCTCAACTTCTTCGTAGAGCTCTGCGAGCTGGGTAGACATTGCTTGAAGCTGGCTCTCTCTAGCGCTCAAGTTGTCGTTTGCGCTCTCCAGTGTGCGTTGCAAGCCATCTCGCTCGGCGCGATGCTTCTCAATGGCAGCGCCAGCCTTTTCTAAGTAAGCCTGCGTGAGCTTGAGTTCGTTCGTCGTCTGGGTGAGTTCGTCCTCGACCCTATCGCATCGAATCTTGAGCTCAAGGAGTTGCGACTCTCTAAGTTTGGATTCTGCTTGTACGTCTGAGAGCTCCGCACGCGTCTCAGCGAGCTGTTCGCTCGCGACGGCTCTCTCGGCATCAGCCTCATCTGCTGCCCTGACGATAGTCTCCAGTCGCGCGCGCGTCGATTCAAGGTCTTGAGAAGTTTGCATCAGCTTGACCTTTGTCCTCTGGTGTTCCTCTTCACCTTGCTCGACGACTTCCACCAAGTTGACGAGTTCTGCTTCCGTCTTTTCGAGTTCCTTGCGCGTCTCCTCCAACGCGTCCTGCGCGTCTCTCATGAGATCAACGGCTTGCTGTCGCTGCTTTTCCTTATCTTCACCATTCTTAATCGCCAGTTTGAGCTCAACCTCGCATTCACCGAGATCTTCGCGAGTTTCCTCAAGCGTTTCATTTGCAATGCGCCTCTCTACGTTGGAGCGTTCAAGTTGCTTCTTCGTAGACTCGAGAGCATCTTGCACGTCTTTAAGCTCGGTACGAAGCGTAGAAATAGTCTTGTTCGCCATGAAGACTTCGGCGCGGCTCTGTGCCACGGTCGAAGTCGTCTTTTCTTCGGATTCGGATAGACGAGCGATGAGTCGTTTGAGCTCTTCTTCCCGAGCGTCGCGTTCAATCAACACCTCCTCCAAGTGAGTCTGCATCTGGTCTCTCTCAGTCGTCAATACGGCAACTTCCGTTTCCAGCTTGACGTTGTCGTGTGATGATTTAGACTTTTGGAACAACTCAGACTCCATCTGAGCCCGGCGTTCCTCAGCTTCGGAGAGCCTATTCTGCGTGTCAAGAAGTGCGCTCTTCAATTCCTCAATCGCAGTCAACGTGTTATCCTTTTGTGCTCGAACGGTGGCGAGCTCTTTTCTAACTGAATGAAGTTCGTTCTCTCTCGCTCTAACCTCTTCCCGGTTAGCAGAAAGAAGCTCGCTTCTCGACGAGGACATTTCAGAGATGGTCTCGCGAGCGGATTGAAGTTCCTCGCGGCTCATTCTCAAGTCTGAAATGGCATTGTCACGCTCGGTACGCACGATGATTAGCTCATCCTCAGCCTTTGAAGCGGCAATCGTAGCTTCTTCCTTCTTCGCAGTCGCCCAAACGACTTCTTCGCGCATCTCGTTGAGCTTAATCTTCATGTACGACTCAAGATCATCGGTGACGCCTTCGAAAGAGCTCAGCTGTTGCTTCTTGAGCTGTCTGAGCGCCTCCTCCGTCGTTTCCACGTCGTGTCGAGCCTTCTTCAGCGCTGATTTGAGTTCATTCTCGCGCTGCTGAGAGAGTCGTCCTTCTTGAACTTCCGCCTCGAGTCGAGCAATTCTGGTGCGGCACCACGTGAGTTCCTCTTGCATCTCGGACGCTTCGGCGTTGGCGTACATCGCCGCCGCCCGTCTACCCGAGAGAAGCTCTGCTCTCTCGCGCTCGACTTGCTTGAGTTTGCGCTCAATCTCCGCCTTGCCCGGCTCGACGTTAAACTTTCGCACAGCCTTCATCACTATGAGCTGGAATTGCGCGAGACGCAACTGCTTCTTCATTGCGTCCACCTTTTCATTTGCCGGCGAGTGGACGCCTTCGCTCGCATAATCTCGCGCCGTGTCAACCAAAGAAGGTGTGGTCGACGTCGTCGCGAGCAACGCGGCGTGAGCATCCTTGGCAAGGTGCAAATCGACTCTCATCGTGCGCAACTGCTCAGAGAGTTGATCAATCTGCTCATTCGCGTGCGCCGCTCGCCTTTCGGCGTCGATGAGTTGGCTCTTCATCGTCTTTGTCTCATCCGCGAGTCGATGACGTTCTTGTCGCAAGACGTCTTCGATGATATCCTCATTGCGTCTGTGATTGTCCTGAATCGCCCGGCGAGCTTCATTGACGGCATCTATTGAATCTCTCAACACTCGCTGTGCGTCCGCCTCGGCTGTGGAGACGAGGTTGAGCGTCTGCCGCCGAATCTCAGAGTGCTCCTCACCTGCTTCTTTAATTTCGGACGCCATTCGCGCCTCCCAACGCGTCGTCGAGATTGCGTGCTCGCGCAACGCCCGGGAAATGTCATCGATTATGTACTTGAAGTTCATCTCGCTGTTCGACTTGTCCACCACCGCGGTGTGCGCTTGGTTTTGCATTCGTGAAAGCTCTTGCTGCGTCTTTTCGAGAGATGCCTCGAGTTGCGCTTGCTGCAAGCTATGACGAACGAGAACATCCTTCTCGCTCGTGACTTGTAGCAGCTTATCTGTCATCTCTTGAATCTGCGAGTACGCATGACGAAGACTCTCTTTATCCTTGTGAGAGTCGGCGTAGAATCGTTCCAGTTCGTCCACGCGTTGCGCCTTGCCCTTCAATTGGTACACGAGCTTCTCCGCCACTTCCAAGCGCGCCCGCACGGCGACTGTCTCTTTTTCGCTCTCCTTGACGAGTGTGAGCTCTTGGCGCGTCTTCACGAGTTCCGCCTCCGCCGCGGCGAGCTTTTCCTTGACCGAGTCGTGCGTTACAGCGTCCGCGCGCACTCTCTCTGCAGTTTCCTTCAACTCGCGTTCGACGTCTAATGATTTTGCCTTTTCCTCGTCGAGTTGCTTTTGTAAAAGTCTGACTTCAGCCGGATCCGACTCCACGGGCTTGACCGCGGATTTCGCCCTTTCCGCCTCCGCCTTGTGTTCTCTGAGCGCCGTCTCCGCCGTCTCCGCCTTTTGCCGCGCCTCCTCGAGAGAATCCTTGAGACGTTTAATTTCTGCTCTTATTTGCTCTGATTCGCCCCTGCTCTCGTCGCTCTTCTTCACCACAGCCTTTTCCTTTGCCGCAGCCTCCTCACGAAGCGCCTTGAGCTCCCCCTCGAGAGTTTCTCTCGCCGCGCGTTCACTCTTCAACGCCTCTTGCGTCTGCTTCAACCATTCCACTTGACTCTTCAATCTCGAACACTCATCCGTGAGCTGCTTCTTTTCCTCTTCGTGCGCGTCTGTCAACTTTTTCGCCTGCGTAGTAAACTGCTCCTCGTAGTACTTCACCGTCGCCTTCACCTTGCCCTGTTCCTTTGCCAACTTTTCCTCCAATCTCGCCACTCTCGATTTATAATACGTCGCATCGAAGCGTTCATCCGTTCTGTGCGCCGGTCCTCCCACGGAGACTGGCGAAACCAAAACCGGTCGCTCGTCGCCTCTATTCGCGAACCCACCCCCACCGCCCCGAACCCGATCCTCGTCCTCCCGCCGTCCCATGGGCGACCGTTCGCGGTACCTCGACCGTTCGTATTCGTACTCATCGGCGCGCCGCGACGACGACACCCGGGCCGCGCTGGATGGCGTCGTTCGCATCGTCTGCGAGGATGATCGTTCCATTACTGCCCGTCCACCGCCGCCGCTCATCGTCGACCGCGTCGGGGACTCCCGAACGTGTGCGCGGAGTTTATTCCACAGCGGGTGCTGTCCCCCGGGCGTTCGATCCATCGCGTATATCGTATGCGTATCGCGCACGTTCGTTCGTTCACGTTGGATGAGACTCAATCAAATTTCCAAAATTTTGGAATGAATGAGTGAATCAACGCCCACCCGCCGCCGCGCCGACTCTCCGTCGTCGGTAGATTCCGATCCGACCCCCACAGACGTCGGCGTCGTCGCGCGCGGTCGTTATCGGTGCCGACGGACGAAACGAAGGAACTCCGCTCGGCTCGCGCGTCGGCGTGTACCGGCGCGTTTGAATCGATCAATTGAGTCTCACCTACACGCGAGACAGATCAATACAAAGCTTTAAAATAGATACAATACGTGAAAGGTCAGAGCGCGCGCTTCACTCTGTCTACATATATAGATTAAATAACACCACAATATGTAAGCCAACGAACTGTGGCAGTCTCGCGACGCACCGACGACGGGAGAAGACGACGGGAGACGACGACGGACGGACGGCGACGATGAAACGCGGACGAGACGACGACGGACACGACGCGCGCTACGCGCGGTTTCGGGAGTGGTGCGATGCGGTCGGGATCGTGACGAATGACGACGCGATCGAGGTTCGGTCGTTGGTGGACACCACTGCCGGCGGCGGCGGCGCATCGTCGTCGTCGTCCGCGCGGCGACACTACGCCGTGTTCGCGAAGAGAGACTTGGAACCGGATGAGACGGTGTTTACGGTGCCGAAATCGGCAACGTTGTGCGCGGCGAATTCGGTGACAATGGGGCCGAGGTGCGAACGAGGCAAGCTCGGGGGCGGTCTGGCACTGAACGCGGCGGCTATGCGGGAACTCGGATCGGCGACGGGACGGGAAAATAGAGGAGAAAACACCGCAAGAATGCGTTTCGATGGGTTCGCGGCGATACTTCCGATTCGTGGTGAGCGGACGCTGCCGATGTTTTGGGACGATTCGTTGTTGAAGGAGCTGCGAGGCACAGAGCTCGCCGGGCACCTCGAAGAGGATGAGGACAACTTTAAAGAGGATTGGGAGACGTGTGCGGAGGCTTTGGAGTTGACGGAGGAGGAATTGGCGAGTGGGGATTTCAGCTTAGAGAGGTTTAAAGAGGTGGCGTCGATCGCGGCGTCTCGAGCGTTTTACGTCGGTGGTAAGTATGGGGAATGTTTGGTTCCGTGTGCGGATTTGTTCAATCATCGAACGGGGGAAAACTCTGTCGCCGTGTACGGGGTGGAGGATGAGGAAGATTCGGACGAAGACGAAGCGTTCGAGGATGATGATGAAGAAGAAGATGACGACGATGGATGCCTCGTGATAAAGACGGTGAAGAAGGTGAAAGCTGGCGATGAGCTCTTCAATACGTTCGGTACACAGAGCAACGCCAGTCTTCTTCACAAGTATGGATTTTGCGAGACGCACAACGTGGATACGGCCACGGTGACGTTGGACGTGAGTCTTTTTGAGGCTGTATACGGTAAAGATGTCATGGAGAGCGTGTACGAGGCGCTGAAAATGGTAGAGGTTGATTCAGATTTGCTCGAGTTTTTCGAGTGCGGTAAATATTACGAAGTCTCGCACGACGGTGCCATAGACGACGAATTCACGGCGCTCGTCACCGCGATGACGCGTTGCGATACGCCACCCGTGAGCGATGACTCGGTTAAAAACATCACCATGAAAATAATCGATGCTCGTTTGGCTCGATACGGTGATTTAGGCGATTTAGACGAGGAGTTGAGCGAGTCAGGCAAACCTCCGGCGGGCGGAGGCGTTGTTTTACGTCAGGCTGCGCGGCTCGTCAGAAGGCAGGAAGTGGAGCTCTTGCGAGCGGCAAAAAACGTCATCGACGGTGCGCGATGACGACGATGACGAGGTATTGCTAAATAGATTCGATGATCGAATAAGTAATTACACACCACGATTCGTCATGGAGCTAAGTTTGCAACATAATAGGTAGTACATCTAGTGCGTCTGTCGAACACTCGTCGCGCCGGAGGCGGCGAAGTGGAAGCGCCACGGCGCGATCGGGGTCTTGCATTTCGAGTTCCACGATTTCACCTCGCAGAAGCGTCATCCACTCGCACGTCTTGGGTGCGCCCCCCCAGGCGCTCAAATTTTTCAGTCCAGAATCGATGACGTAGAGCGCCGTGGCACGCTCAGACGCCTCGAGTAGAGTCGCCTTTTCAATCTTGCTGGACATCCACACGTAGTCCATGGCAAAGTCACGCAGCGCTAACCTAGAGCTAGGATCAACCGTGGCTTTGTCCAAATTCTTAAGTTCTCTAGCGATGTCTTCGTCACCAAGTATGGCAACGTGTTCGTAGGGTGCGCCATAGCCACCTAATTGAATAGAAAGAATATGATCGATTATTTGTTCGCTCGACCACCTCGTGGTGGTGGAAGCCGAGGCCAGCGGGTCGACGGTGATTTGACCATCCGAAACCTTATCTTCGACGTCTAAGTATTCTGAAAATAGCCTCACCTCGGTGCCATCGCGAGCGACGGCGCCGATTTGCAACGTCTCCGCCGCCGACGCAAAAATGGGCGCGTCTATTAAAGCGCCATCCGTCGTCATAGAAGGACTCGCTCGTCTGAGCTGGCCGTCCACAAAGTCCACGCGTCGAGGCTCGAATCGCACCGGTGTCATTTCGGAAATGGAAATCGGCTGAGACAAGACGTCGTCTTCATCGAGCGCTAACCGTAATCCCTCAAAATCGCGGAGCAGACGCGTCTCCAGTACATCCCTCTCATTCATTCGTTTCGCACTCTTCCATCCGCGCACAGTCATTCGGACACACCCCGGAATTATAGTCCCAAACATACCCACCGGCTCGTCCATCTCATTGAGGCGTCGCACGAGATCCCACATGTCCATGCGTTCCTGTAACTCGCGTGGATGCGCCACCCAAAACTTGTTGTCGTGCCCGTTCGGCACCACTTGGGAAATGTGCTTCACCGTCGGTCCTTCGCCTGGTGCCGCGCCGGCCGAATTCATCGTCTTCGGCGTCGTCGGCTTTTCGTTTTCGGTCGCGTCGTTGCTCGGACTCGCGGCATCGACTAGCTTACCCTCGGATTGCGCCTGTTTCGCTGCCTTTCTGCGTCCTCTTCTCAGCGCAAACTTTTCATAACAAATCGATCGGCTCGCAGACGTGAACGCGCTGAGATCGTGCGCGCGATGGCAATAAAAGCACCACCTCAGAGGTTTCCCGTCGTTGACGCCCTGAACCACGAAACTCTCGGCGTGTCTGTGCTTTTCGCACAAATCCGCTCCTCGGTGCGGGCTCCGCTTCTCCTTGCAACCGTCCACCTGACACACCCTATTCAAATCCGCCGTGCGCCCACCTCGCAAGCTCCCGCCTCGAACGCTCCCACCCCTCGATCCTCCGTGCACGCTCCCACCTCTCGATCCTCCGCGCACGCTCCCACCTCTCGATCCTCCGCGCAAGCTCCCGCCTCGAACGCTCCCGCCTCGCGAAGGCGGCGCCTTTTTCGCGCTCCCCGAAGCCTCCCCCGTCCCGGGCCGCCCTTTGCCCCGATCTCCCGGCCCCACGGCGTCTCTCGCCGCATTTCGCATCGCCTCCTCCAACGCCATTTTCCCCAAAAACCCTTTCGACACCGTCTCCTCCTCATTCTTCGTCCACCCCGCCAGTCCCTCGGCTTCCAAAAGGCTCGTCAACGCGTCCTCGTCCTCCGCCGTCGCTCGCGGCGACCCATCGTCGTCGTCCCCGCCGTCCCGTCGAGACCCCGCGACGACGTCGAACGAGGCGTAATCCATCACCCAATCCTCTCGCATCCATCCCTCGTGTCCACCGTCGCCGTCGTCTCGTCCTCGCTCAGAAGCCATTTTACCCAACCGCCCGGTTCGTTCTGTTGTCACAGAATCCCCTCAAATCGACGAGTCACGATTCGTCGTTTAGCTCAAGGGTCCAAACGTCGGGACCGTCAAGGGTCCAAAGGTCGACACCTCGACTTCAGCTGAAATCCGAAACCGAAACGCGAATCGAACCGCGCGGTCGCGCCCGACGAGAGGTCGACGGACGGACGGACGGTCCGTCGGTACCCGCCGGTACCCGTCGCCCCGCGCGGAGGCGTGCGAGTGTTGGGCGCGCTCGACGCGCGACGAGCTCTGTCGTTCGTTCGGACGCATTCGTCGTCGTCGTCGTCGGTTCGGTGCGTGGAGTTCGAGCACTTTTTGTATGTGTATACAGTTAGGCTTGTGTAACCAAGTGGGTTGGGTTGTGTAAATGTGTATGATGGCTATTTCAATGTGTATTATATGATTCCCGGATAACTATTGTATTTGTTTAGAAAACTAGTATGAATCATTCATGTGGATGAGGACGATGGAAACGCGCGTCGAGCGGCGTCTCGAGCGTCGCCCAGAGCGGCGACGACGTCGTCCAACGCGTGCCTGGGAACGTCGAAACGTAAAACTCTGTGTTTCGTCGTCGTCTCGTCGTCACCGTCAAGACGGAGACGCGCGACGGCGGCGCACGAAGCGCCGGACGAGGAAGCGCCGGACGAGGACGAAGCCGAGACGACTCTGACGGACCAGTCGAACGCGTCGAGAACCTCCCTCGGGCGCTCCGCGGCGGTGGTGACTTTCGCTCGCCATTTATCAACGCGATGGAGCACGCGTTCTACGAGGAGGCGTCGAAGACGGTCGTGGGAGACGCGACCGACGATGGTTTTCGACTCTACGGCGGCGGATGCCGCCGCTGATGACGACGACGCTAACGAAGAATCATCCTTTTCTTTTTCATCGTCATCTGAGGGTGGCATACCCGACCGTTCCCCAGCGATGGCCCACACCGCTTCTCTCACCACCGTTTCGCACGCCTCCATCGTCGCTCGCACGTCCGCGTCGTCCGTCAACCGAAGTTTCTCCCTGATCTTTCTCGCATTCTTTTCCAACCGAATCTTCTTCAAAGACGACGACGTCGTTGACGTCGTTTTCGACGTCGATATTTCGCGCAATCCATCGCACAGCGCCCGACACGCGTCATCCAACATCTCGTACACATCCTCCGGCGTTTCCGCGTCCAATAAATTCGTCAACGCCGCGGCGGTGTCCGTCATTGATTGGATTTCAACTTCTGCTTCACACACTGAGGAAGACTCGGTGAGTGGTCGGTACTTCACTTTACGACATGGCGGCCGCCGCCGCCGGCACCGCGGTCGCCGACGCGTCGGCGGACGCGATCGATCGACCGCCGCCGTCCTGCGCGGGGACCGCGCGATCGCGCGGAAGGATCGATGCGTACGCCCCGACGGCGGTCTTGCGCGACGTGGTGGACCGCTCGCACATTTACTGCGCCAAGTTTTGTGAACTCGCCAACGCGGTGCGGTGTGAGGGGGCGACGCACGGGCTCGAACGGACGTTCGCGTGCGTTGGGGGGAGACGGTGCGACGTGTACGAGTGCGAAGAGAGCGGGAAAACGACGCTGAGGGCGTCGTTTGAGGCGGAGGATGCGGGGGAGGAGTTGTACACGTGCGAGTGGTGCGCCGTGGAGGAGGACGACGACGCGGTGGAACAGGTACAGAGTGGGGTGAAACGAAGGCGGAGGATCGCAAAGACGTGGAAACCGACGTTGGCGATCGCTGGGGAAGGTGCGGTGGTTCGCGTGATTGATTGCGCGAGCGGGGCGTTGGTGCGGAATTTGGTCGGACACGGGGGACCGGTGAACGCTTTGGCGACGCATCCGAAGAATCCGACAATCATAGCCTCAGCGTCGGTGGATTTGAGCGTGCGGATGTGGAGCGTGAATACTGGAGTGACGATTGCGATATTTGCTGGGAGTCTTGGACACCGGAACGGGGTGTTGAGTTTAGATTTTCATAGCGATTTCACCTCAGATGGAGGCGTGCGTTTGATTACTGGAGCGATGGATAACGCGGTAAAAGTGTGGGCGACGCCCCCGCTGAAGTCTACGATTGAAAGAGCGACCAAGTGGAAATCTAACTTGTCGGAATTTCAAACCATGGTGATTGATACGCCAATGTTTACGAGCAATCGCGTGCACGAGGATTATGTCGATTCCGTCGGTTGGATTGGAGACGTCGCCGCGAGCAAGAGCGTCGACGGCAAAGTGAAACTCTGGGTCCCAGACTCCCCGAATGGAATATCCTACGCCCGAGGTACCCAGTTTAGGCTCATATACCAGCTCCCCGTCGAAAACGCCAACCTCTGGTGGATCAAGTTTGGCATTTCTTCCTCGAGAAACATCATGGCGTGCGGCAACATGCGAGGCGCAGTCGTCGCCTGGAGGCTCAACACCCACCGCGCCCCTTCCGTCGCGCGCATAGCCCTCACACCCATCCCCACTCGGCGCGTCAAGTCCATGCACGCCGACTTTAGACTCGACGATTCCACCCCGTGCGTCGTTCGTCAGTGCGCCGTCAGTCCGGATGGTTCCGTCGTCGTCGCCGCGTGCGACAACGGTTTACTCTGTCGATGGGACGCCGTGCGCGAGGACGGCGGTAACGAGGACGACGACGATGTTGTTGTTGATGATGATGAGGACGATTATGATCAGGATGACGACGATGATCTGGAGGAAGACGAAGAGGAAGACGACTAGCAAAGCAGCGGCAGCGCACCAATATTATAGACACTGTAAACAAATCATTCATTCATTCGTGTGAGTCTGAGTGCCGCGCCCAGATGACGAGATCCTCCATCGGATTCCGCGCGCGCGCGCCACACCCCGCCCGACCGCTCGCGCGGTTCGAGACGCGCACGACGGAGTTAGAAAAACACACCGTCTATCGCGTCGATTGCGTTGACGCCGCAAACTGAGAGATAGATTCGTGTCTGACGCATCAGCCGATACAGCCGAGACGATCGAATCGAGTCGAATCGAGTCATGGGTGCGTCTGCGTCGTCGACGCGACGTCGACGAAACCAAACGATGCCGATGCCGACGCCGACGCACGACCCGCGGGCGGAACTTCGCGTGCAGGCGGCGAACGAGGCGGCGGCTGAGGAAGGAAGAGTGCGACGACGAGAAGCAGAGCGGGAGCCGCAGCGGGAACAGCAACCGCAGCAACAACCTCGAACGCACAAGACGACGACGATTCGAAACCACGTAAACCTCGGGAAATCATCGCTCGAGGTGATTGAAGACACCACGTCGTCGTCATCATCGGGAACTTCGAAGATTGGGATCGCGTTCAAGGTGGATGCGGATAAACCGTGTCGGGTGTCGGTGGCGTTTCGAGTGGAGGAAAAACCAAAGGAGGGCGCGCGGTTTGACGCGTGTTCAGTCAATCCGATTACGCGAGCGAGCGTGCACGTGCCGAGCGTGTTTTTAGATGCGGGTTTGGGGCAGCGGTACGAGATGCCGAGGGAGAGTTTCGTGAGCGTCGGCGCGTTGTCGATGGCTGAGCTCACCGAGGCGGATCCGGAGCGGAGGACGTACCCGGTCGTCGTTCGGCTCGAGTGCGTGTCGAGCGACGGGGAGGCGAATCAAGGGAAAACGTTGGATGACTTTCCGGAACAACCCAGAGGCGGGTTATCGCCGCTTCAAAGCTGGTCTCAATCGCAGACGACGTACATTGAGCTGCGTCGCGACGCCGCGTCGGGTCACTGGAGCGCCCACGCGCTCAAGCAAAAAATTTGGGTTCACGGAAGCTCGTACGAGTTGCAAGAAATTTACGGCATCGAATCGTGCGGAACCGGAACTGGAGGCAGCGGGAACCCGTCGTCGTCGCCTTTCGCGGAGGATCCGGACGGTGAAGAGTGCGTCATCTGTCTCTCCGAACCGCGCGACACCACCGTCTTGCCCTGTCGTCACTTGTGCATGTGCGCCGAGTGCGCGCACCACCTCCGCTCGCAAGTCACCGGAAACGTCTGTCCAATCTGCCGCAACCCGGTGGAGAGTCTTTTGGAGATCAAAGTCGCGGGAGGCCCTGAGTGAATCAATGCATGAACGAACGAATGAATGATGTACCTACCGCCGCGTGTAATTAATTATACTACTAGTAAACCCGCTCGCTCGCGCTAGCCTAGTGCAATCCATGGAACCCACCGCGCTTTTTTTTGTGTGTGTGTGGGTGCCACCAACAAAACAAAACCCTCCCACCCTACCCCTTTCCGTGCCGGTTTTGGACTCACGACCGTTCACGACTCGTCGTTCGTCGTTCGTCCTCGGGATACGCGCGCGTCGACGCGAGGACGGACCCGGCGGGACGGACGGACGGGGTGGCGCGACACACACGCTCACGACGACGACGACGACGATGATCGCCCAACACGTTTCCGCCAAGGCGTCCTACGCCGCCGTTTCCGGCCTCAACAAGTCGCGCGGCGCCCGTGCGGTGCGTGCGCGAAGAGCGATCGCGCGTTCGATTCGATTCCCGAACGTGGACGGATGATGGATACGCGACGAGAGATACGACGACGACGACCTGGACGGATGGATGAACGGATGGACGGACGGACGGAGTGACTGACTGAAAACTTGTTTCGCTCGACGACGCAGGCGAAGCGCAACGTTGTCGTTCGCGCGGATTGGTCTCTCGGTTCCACGGAAAACATGGTGCGTGCGCGCGCGAGTTCTTTTCGTCGGGACGGATCGTCGAGATGGGTGGTGGAGCACGGGGGATCGGCTCCCTAGACCAACGATCGATCGATCGATCGACGGATCGATGGATCGATCGTCAGCGCGCCGCGTACTGCGTGACGAGACGACGCTCGTCGCGGACCGAGCGCCGATTTCCCACGAACGTCGTCGACGCGTCGTCGGTCGGCGGTCGGAGGGCGGGGGAAAACGTCCATCCTTTTTTTTGAATGAGCGATCGACTCGAATGATTCGATTCTCTTCGTCGCTCGCTCGCGGTTTTCCTCGTTCGCGCACTGACGACAAAAATCCATCCCTTACCGAATCATCCGCAGATTGTGTGCGCCAACACGGCCGCCATCATGGGCGCCATGCGTTTCGGTCTCATGCCGAGCGTGAAGAAGAACTACAACGGCGCGTCTTCCTACGGCATGGTGGACCAAGCGAGCACGAAGAACATCGGTTCCCGGGACCCGGCGGGCTTCACCGCCGTCGACGTCCTCGCCGCCGGTTCTTTCGCCACCATCATCTCCGCGGGTGAAATCTTGGCCAACCAAGTGCCGTACTAAATTATTCCCACCCGACGCCCGCGGACGCTCGTTTAGCGGCGCCGGCGAGCGCGTTCGGCGGCGGCGTCTTTTGTCATAGGAGAGAGAAAACCAAAACCAAAACCATCGAAACCGAAACCTTCATTCGTTTCATTCATTCATGCACCACCCCGGGAGGGTGGGAGATTTGCGATTGCGTTTTCGATTTTTTTCCTTTGCATTTTTTCTCGAGTCACGACCCGTCGTACGCGAGGAGTGGTGCGCGCCGGACGCGTGTGTCTGTCAATAAATACACCCATAAATTTCCTTCCATGACACCGTCCACGCCGGTCCGGGGAAAAATTCAATCTCTATGCTTCATATCACAACTCGTGAGTTAACGC
>Ga0255757_10000568_pt1 | contig 36270 bp, 28 predicted proteins | sample 071ome_27_FD_179957 | JGI IMG/M metagenome (GOLD analysis project Ga0255757, IMG submission 179957) | Coastal salt marsh microbial communities from the Groves Creek Marsh, Skidaway Island, Georgia - 071409AT metaG (version 2) | ecosystem: Environmental > Aquatic > Marine > Intertidal zone >...
TTGACTTCGTTACCGTAGTCGTTGCCTCCATCTTCTGCGGAGAAATCATGGTAAAGGATTTTCAATGGAACCCCGCCCGGTAGGTTGTATCCAATCCAGGTATACATGTCTTCAAGACCATCTGCCGGCGTCCCCAGGAATGTATCGGCCCAGCCATTGAAGGCATGCGCCGTAGCAAGTGGAGTTGAAAACCCGATCACCCCGTCGTCGCTTGCCAAAACTTCATACCCGGCTCCGAAGTTGAATTTCTTGTAAAACCCTCCTGCATTCAGATGGTAATACGGAGCAGAGTAGTCAACAGGGTTATCACCGTAGTCCGATTGTATCGCAAATTCTGTTTTGTATGATACCGCCCAGTCTTCGTTGATCGGATACTTTCCATCGAAACTTCCCCCAAAAGTGGAGGACGACAGTGCCAGCGCGTCCTGTAGATCGAGCAGGTAACCATAACCGGTCAGTTTGCCTGGTTTTCCAAGGTCATAGGCAACATGAAACAAGTGTGAGTCTGAATCCCAGTTGCCCGCGGGATGGTCATCTCCAAAAATACGATGTATCCGGAACAAATAGGCATAGAACAGTTCCGTTTTGGGAATCAGGCTGGTGTTTTTCAGGCTGACCGCATCGAAGGTTTGTTCGTTTTGTCGCCATACGACGTTTCCAACAAATCGAGCGTTATCCAGAACGATACGCTGGCGGCCAAACTTGATGGTGGTATCCATTTTTTCGTAAGAAAGCCAGGCGCGGTTTACTTCGGTGGCCTCGGGATCCGCTATAACAGATTTTGTGGCGGAGCTTGGATTGAGTCCTGCCGGATTGTAATTGTCTTCATCCAGAAGGCTGGTGACATTTTCAAACTCGAGCATGGATTGAAATCCTGACAGTTTTCCTGTGGTGTAACCAAGCCGGGTCCGCAAGGTGAGGGCATTGGATTCAGCGGGATCCGCACCGCCACCAAACGATTCGATGTCGGCATATTCATAGCGGAGGTTGGAGTTTACATTCACCTTACCTTCCGTAAGGAAGCCTGGCAGTTTCTCTTTATACCACGGTATCGGTTCAGCCGTATCCTCTCCTTTGATGGATAGATGCCCCAGCGACTGCAGGGCCAATAGGAGGCCGAGCAAATGCGATTGATTGGAGTATTTGTTTAAACGATTCATCAGTATTCAGTTTCTTGGGTTCATGTTCAGGAGTCTTCACGCATTGCCGGACTGGTCAGCACACGCTTCATGAGTGCCAGATAGGATGCGATGGAAGACATTGGTGACCTCAGTTGAGGGTGCATCGGATTGAGCACCGTAGATGCCATGTCTTTGCGATCAAGGATGTGATTCATGAATCGTTTGCATGGATTTAATGAAGGATATGCATGGGTCTTGAGTTCCTGTATGAAGGCTTGTTTTTCAATGCGATTCTCCTGGCTTTTTGATTCCATTGACCAGTCAGTAACTCTTAAAAATCCAAAGTTCCATTTTCATGAGATTGCCTTAGGGCGTGATAAGTGTCGTGTTTTACGTTTATTGTCGTTTTTTATGCAGGCAGGTGATCAGATTGATTCAATGTGTGAGTTCGGTTTGATGGGAATGGGTTGAAAAAGGGAATTGATAGTATGCAAATCATTCTCAATACTGACCTCTTCCAAACCACTGAGTTTTCAAATTGAGATGAAACACGCGATTCGTAATCTGATGGCCTTATGCTGTGTTGTATGCGTTATATCCGTATCGGCTGCAACATTGAGGAACAGTCGGCCAAATATCATCCTCGTCCTGACGGATGATCAGGGGTTTGGTGATGCCAGTTGTTTGAATCCGAATGCCAAATTTCAAACGCCGAACCTTGACCGATTGGCCGCCGAAGGCATTGCTTTTACCAATGCGCACTGCGCCGACACGGTTTGCACTCCTTCCAGATATGGGTTGCTGACGGGACGTTATTGTTGGCGCACTGTTAAAAAGACAGGTGTGCTGGGTGCCGAAGCTAAATGTCTGATCGAGGATGGCCGGACGACTCTTGCCTCGATGTTGCGCGATCAGGGATATCAGACAGCCATGGTTGGGAAATGGCATTTGGGGATGGATTTTCCCGGGGAGAAAGGAAACCGTGATTGGACTCAACCCGTTCGTGACATGCCTCTCGACAAGGGGTTTGATTACTTCTACGGCATTCCGGCTTCGCTGAATTACGGAGTGCTCGCCTGGTTCGAGGGACGCTATGCCAAAGTCCCGCCGACCGTCTTCACAGCAAAGAAACCCAACCAACGGCACGTCGATTATCGCATCATGCCTCCTTATCAGGATACCCCTGAGCAAACACTTGAAGTACTGGGGAAGGATGGGATGGAGGTGGCTTCTGATTTTGTGGACAATCAGTGCCTGACACGATTCACAGATAAAGCCATTGATTGGATGGAGGCGAGTCAGAAAGGGGGCGATAAGGATAAACCTTTCTTCTTATATCTTCCGTTTACTTCGCCGCATTACCCGGTTTGTCCGTTACCGGCGTTTCATGGGAAGGGTGATTGTGGTGGTTATGGGGAGTTTGTCATGGAGACCGATCACCATGTTGGTCGCATACTGGATTTTCTTGAGCGTTCAGGTCTTGAGGAGAATACGCTGGTTGTTTTTACCAGTGACAACGGTCCTGAAAATTCATGGCGGCAACGGATTGATGATTTTGGTCATCACAGCAATGGGAATTTCCGTGGAGGAAAACGTGACATCTACGAAGGTGGACATCGAGTGCCATTCTTTGTTCGTTGGCCGGAGGGAATCAAGCTGCCTGGACGCCGATGGAACGGATTGGTCGGGCAAGTTGATTTGCTGGCGACATTTGCTGAGATCCTCGGTGCAGATGTGCCGGAAGACGCCGGAGAGGATAGTTTGAGTTTCGCATCCGTGTTAGTTGATCCATCCACTACTCAACAACGTTTGCCGCTGATCAATCATGCCGCCAATGGTCGTTTTTCCATTACAGAAGAACATTGGAAACTGGTCCTGCCCCATCAAAAGAAAACGGTCCGAGCTGAATTGTACGACTTGTCATCCGATCCTGGTGAAAAAAATGACATCATGAGTGATCATCCTGAAATCGCTGCCCGGTTGCAGCAAAAGATTACCGAAATCGTGCGTAACGGGCGAACCTCATCAGGGCCACCCGTAGCCAATGATACAGGCTACTGGAAAGATTTGGCCTGGATGAAAGCCGACGAATATTAATATGATCTCACCAAGAGTGCTTTTGATCCTGTCCTTGAGCTTAACTGTCATAGGCTCTCAAACTGTAAATTCTGATGAAGCTCGCTATGTCCGGGATGCAGATACTGGCATTACTATACTCGAGGGTTTTGATGCCGAGTTGATCTATGATGTCCCCAAGTCACAAGGATCCTGGGTGGCCATGGCTTTCGATCCGAAGGGGAGGCTCATCGTCTCGGATCAGGATGACAAAGGCGTTTTCCGGGTGAACCTTCCAGGTGGGAATGATGGCGCGAACGAGGTGAAGGTTGAGAGTCTTGAGGGTTTTCCTTATCTGCCGATCAAGTGGGGAAGACGCACTGTGGGTGGGGCGTTGGGGTTTTTGTATGCTTTTGACAGTCTCTACATGTCGTCCATGAAAGGCTTCTACCGCATACGAGACACCGACGGAGACGATCAATATGATGAATTCAAGCTCCTCAAAAAGCTGGGTGTGGGCTACGAGCATTCGGCACACTCCATCATTGTGTCGGAAGATGGCAAGGCGCTTTATCTGGTGGTAGGAAACCATACTCGCGTTCCTGAAGGTGTTCCCAGTTTGCAGCCTCCGGTATGGGATACCGATTCTTTGCTGCAGGAGATGCCCGATGCGATGGGGCATGCGGTTAGTATTCGTCCTCCGGCCGGTTATATCTGTCGCATTTCACCGGACGGTGAGGATTGGGCGATGATTGCATCCGGGTTTCGGAATGCGGTGGACATTGCGTTGAACAGGGAAGGGGAATTGTTCACGTATGACTCCGATCTTGAATTTGACATCGGTGTGCCCTGGTATCGTCCCACACGCGTCAATCATGTAACATCGGCAAGTGAATTCGGTTGGCGTGCTGGTTCCGCCAAATGGCCGGAGTATTTTGCGGATGGAAATGGTGCCGTGATCAACATAGGCCCTGGTTCTCCGACCGGCATCAGTTTTGGGCATCATTCCAACTGGCCAAATCAATTTAAGGATAAACTGTTCATTTGTGACTGGACTTTTGGGGCTATTAACATGGTGGAGTTGGAAGAGAGCGGCTCCAGTTACACCGGCACCAAAACCGAGTTTCTCAATGGCGAACCCCTGAATATTTCAGCCATGCGGTTTGGCCCGGACGGCAACATGTACTTTCTGGTTGGGGGACGCAACACGGATTCGAAGCTCTATCGAATCACATACACCGGGCCCGACATTCCTGGCGATGTCAAAGACCTGACAAAGAACCAACATCTCCGCGACCTGCGTCATTCACTGGAAGCGTACCATGGTTCGTCGAATGGAGGAGAGGTTGCCATTCAAAAGGCCTGGCCTTATCTGTCGCATGAAGACCGGAATATTCGTTACGCCGCCCGTCTCGCCATTGAAAACCAGCCCGTTTCCTTATGGCAAGATCGAGTGTTTGCCGAAACGGAACCAAGAGCCATCATTTACTCCGCTATGGCACTGAGTCGTCATGGAGACAAAAGGCTTTCGAATCGACTTTTGGGGAAGCTTCACACGATACCCTTTCAATCTTTGGAAAACGAAGATCGTTTGGCGCTTCTCAGAGCTTATTCGCTTTGTTTTATCCGGATGGATGAACCCGCTCCTGAAAAAATTCACGCGATCATTGCTCAGTTGGATCCGCATTTCCCCAGCGAAAACGAAGCGCTCAACACCGAACTTTGCCGTGTCTTATGTTACCTGGATGCGCCAGATGTCGTGAGGAAAACCATTGCATTGATGAAGGTGACGCAGACCAAAACGCTCGATTATGACAGGCAAACCTTGCAGCGTCACGAGTACGGCAAGGCCATCCTGCAAACCATGGCCAACACGCCCAATATTCAAAATATTCAATACGCCTACTCATTGCGACGTGTTCAAAACGGATGGACGCTCGATGATCGCAAATACTTTTTTGGCTGGATGAACGAAACACTCATGAAAAGCGGTGGAAAGAGTTTTGCCGGATACATGCGAGCGATCAGGGAAGACGCCATTCAGCACCTGCCCCCTGAGGCCGCTTCTTCAGTGTCATGGTTGTTGGGGGACATTGAGTCCGTCGATCTGAGCCAACTCCCGACACCCAAAGGACCCCCGGTTGCCTGGACCACCGACAAGTCGATGGAGCTGTTCAAGGACTCACTGCAGGGTCGCGATTTTCAAAACGGCAAAACCATGTTTTCAGCCGGACGCTGTGTGGCCTGTCATCGTTTCCAGGGATCGGGTGGTTATTCGGGGCCTGATCTTGGTTCGGTGGGTAATCGTTATACGGTTCGGGATATCCTGCAGTCCATCTGCGAACCCAGTCATTCCATCTCGGAACAATACCAGGCCAGCACCGTGCACATGAAGGATGGCTCGATGTTGTATGGACGGATCATTTACCGGAATGAGGATGAATTGGCACTGGCGTCCAATCCCTTCAATTTCGGTCAAATCACCAAAACACCAGTAGAACAAGTGGAGGAGATAAAACCCTCTCAGATATCCCTGATGCCGATGGGGACCATATACGGCATGAATGCTGAGGAGCTCAAGGACTTGATCGCTTACCTCATTTCCGGAGGAAATCGCAGGCACGAAGTATTTCAGTGAATTGAACTGAGAAACCCAGTGAATGATGTGAACTTACCGTTAATTGTTTGCGCGAAATGTTGAATGTTGAGACGTGACCCCAAACACACAAACAAGTGATTAGGCATCGCCTTGCTTGTTCGTTGATTTAGGGTTGTTCGAGCCTTCGTTTTGAATTGGATCCTGGAAGGGGGTGTTCTGGACATAAAAAAAGGCGTCCAGTTGTGATGAAAGTTTGGTTTTTAGTTGGTTGATCGTGCTTCGAGCCGCTCGGAAGAGTTTCAGGCGTTCGCCGGCGAGTTTACGGCTTTCTTTTCGCAGGCGACGCAAAACTTCCGCCATGGCTTTTGTCTGGAAACCTGGAAATACTTTTTCCAGTTCAGTTAAAAGTTGGTTGCGTGTTTGTTTGGTGTCCCGGATGACGGATAACGCTTCTGCTTCACTTACCTCCCCTGCTTCCACATATCTCAACAGAGTGCATCGGAATAATCCACACCGAGCCGGACGGCAGTGGTAGGTTTGACATGCGTCTTGTCGATAGCCTGAGCAGGGTTGCTGCATGATCCAGTCACCGTGATCATCCTGTTGAATACGAAGTTCGGCAGATCTAAGGGATTCGACAGAATCTTCCGACTGAAGTCGTACACGCGTGAACAGTGTTCCGTCACAACAGAACCCGCAGGCCAGGCAAAGTCTTTCTTCCAGATCTTGATTCACTTACTTCAGTCTCGATCAAACTTGCATCAAAGGCCTCGCTTTGGTCTTTCACTTGGTTAACCGTTTCCCAAAAAACAGCTTGGCGGACGGCGCGGTCCACAAAACGGGATAAATCTCCTTTCTTCATGCCTGATAGTGCCAGGTGAGATCTGACAACTTTATCGGTCTCTTCCGGTATGACCAATGTCCATCGTGTTGACATCTGCAATTCCTCTCTCTTTGTATGCTTATACGTATAAGCGTATATGTGGTGCCTCAAATTTGTCAAGGGGGCACCCTTCCTCTCAATTTCAGATATCGTATCGTCTTCGTTCCATATTCCTCGTGAAAAGTCCTGGAAAATCGTATGTCACTACAGACTTGACCACTGGTGTGCAAGGCGGAAACTGATCCAATGAGCTTGCGCCCTGAATTACGTTTTGTAGCGGGATGCTTTTCTTTTGTTTTCTTTCTGCAAATCACTGGTCTGGAATCCGCTGCATTTCCTCCGATCGCTACTCCGGACGAGATCCATAACCGATTGGAAAAAGCTTCTCGAGCACATCCTCGGTTATTTGCCGATGCTGAAACTTTCTCCAACCTTAAAACATCCATTAAAGCTAGCCTTTACAGTCGGATGATCGCGGACCAGGTGATACAAGATGCAAAACAACTGATGGATGTCTCTCCGGTTTCCAGAGTGCTGCAGGGGCGTCGTTTGCTGGGTGTGTCACGACGTTGTCTGGAACGAGTGAACCAATTGGCCATGGCTTACCAATTGACGGAAAACAAGGCATTTGCCCGGCGTTGTATTCAGGAAATGCTGGTCGTCGCTGCATTCGACGATTGGAATCCGTCTCATTTTCTCGATGTCGCGGAAATGACCATGGCTTTGGCGGTGGGATACGACTGGTTATATCACGAGTTGACGGTGGAGGAGCGGAGAATCATCCGGACTGCCATTGTTGAGAAAAGTCTGAAGCTCCCGTTTGAGACCCGACACAAGGGTTGGGTTAAATCTCGTAATAACTGGGGCCAGGTGTGCCACGGAGGGCTCATTGCCGGAGCACTTGCCATTTTGGAAGATGAACCCGAACTGGCGGCACGCACGGTCCATCAGGCGATTCAGCATGTCGTGCATTCCATGGAAGCCTTTGCACCGAAGGGAAGCTATCCGGAAGGACCGGGTTATTGGGCTTATGGAACCACTTACAATGTCCTGTTGATCGAGGAATTGGAAAATGTCTTGGGAACAGATTTTGGTTTGTCTCAAGCACCAGGGTTTGATCAAACCGGTTCATATCTCGCACTGGTGACGGGCCCTTCAGGTGAAACGTTCAATTACTCCGATGGGGGATCGGGCAGAAGTCCGCAACCGGCGATGCATTGGTTTGCACGGCGTTATCAAAGACCGGATTGGTTGATCGGGGAATTCGAGTTGTTGAAGGCGCGAGCGAGTAGTGGAGGGCGGTTTCAACCTTTGACATTGCTTTGGATGAGTGAGCCAATGGAGAAGCTGGATGTCCGATTGCCGCTTCATTGGCAGAGTGAAGGTGAAGTGCCGATCGCCCTGCACCGTTCTTCGTGGACGGACCCGGACCATGTGTTTGTCGGGTTCAAAGGAGGTTCTCCATCTGCCAATCATGGGAACATGGACATCGGCTCGTTCGTGCTGGATGCGGATGGCGTTCGGTGGGCGATGGACCTGGGGGCTGAAGGGTATCACGGCATCGAATCACGTGGAATGAATCTCTGGGATCGCTCACAGGATTCGGACCGCTGGACCATTCTGCGTCAATCAAACCATGGACATGGCACCCTGGTCGTTGGACGACAACTGCAAAAAGCTTCGGGGTTTGGCCGCTTTGTTGAATTTTCCGATGATCCATCCATTTCTTACTCCGTACTGGATATGACCGAAGTTTATGCCGGACAGTTGAAACAGGTTCTAAGAGGAGTGGCATTGTTGCCCAGCAAAGAGGTGGTCATTCGAGATGATGTTTCAGGAGGCCGAGCTGGGCAAACGATTCGGTGGGGTATGGTGACCCGCGCCGTGCCAACCTTGTTGTCCGACAAAGTCCTTCGCTTGGAGCTTGAGGATAAAAGGTTGGATATTCGATTTCAAAGCAGTCTGGGGGGGCAATGGAAATTCATCAATCTTGAACAGCCTCCCAACGAATGGGACTCGCCCAATCCCGGAGTTACCTTGTTGACCTACGAAAGTGAGTTCGGCGATGATGGCTCCTTGACATGGGTATCAGTGATGACTCCAGGCAGCGCGATGGGAGCCGATCTGAAAATCAAGTTGCTCAGTCAGCAAACGCTCGAAAACTGGAAAACAATCAAATGAACATTTGGAAAGCATTCCTCACTTTTTTTATTCTGTTGACACAAGTCACGGTTCAGTCCGAACCGGCGCAATACGACATTGTGATATACGGAGGCACCAGTGCCGGCATCGTGGCGGGACTTCAAGCCAAGGCCATGGGTAAATCCGTCGTGGTGATCGAGCCCACCCATCGTGAAGGCGGTTTGACCACCGGCGGTCTTGGGCAAACGGACATAGGCAACAAGCATGTGATCGGTGGTTTGTCCCGCCAGTTTTACGAACGCATCGCCAATTACTATGCCAACGACAGCGCCTGGAAGTGGCAAAAGCCCGAGGATTACCGAAGCGGCGGACAAAGCATCACCCAAAAGGGGGAATCCGCTCTGTGGACCTTCGAACCCAGTGCAGCGCTCAAGGTGTATCGTGATTGGATCCACACAACAGGACTCACCATTGTCCACAGTGAACGCCTGGATCGTGAAAACGGTGTCAGCAAGGATGGGGCCGTCATTCGATCGATTACCATGGAATCGGGACGAACCTTCAAGGGACGTGTTTTTATGGATACCACCTATGAAGGGGATCTCATGGCTGCCGCTGGAATCAGTTACACCCTTGGACGCGAGGCGGATGCTCAGTATGGTGAAACATTGAATGGTGTCCAGACCAGGCAGGCACGCTATCATAACTTTGTCGACGGAGTCGATCCTTACCTGATCAAGGGTGATCCTGATAGCGGGCTGTTACCGTTTTTGGATCCAAATGGACCTGGTGAAGAAGAATCTGCCGATCTTAAAATACAGGCTTATTGTTTTCGTATGTGTCTGACCGATCATCCGGACAACCGTATTCCGTTTCACAAACCAGAGGGGTACGATCCGTTGTGGTATGAGCTGTTGTTGCGGAATTTCGAAGCAGGAGAACGCGGGATGCCTTGGATCAATTCCAGCATGCCCAACCGCAAAACCGACACCAACAATCGCACCGGGTTTTCAACGGATTTCATCGGTCAGAACTACGACTACCCGGAAGCCGGTTATGAGGAACGCGATGCCATCCGGGCGCGTCATCTCCTGTATCAACAAGGCCTGATGTGGACCCTCGCCAATCATCCGCGCGTGCCGGACAAGATACGCAATGAAGTGGCCCGCTGGGGAATGAGTCGTGATGAGTTCGTGGAAGGTAACGGTTGGCAGCAGCAGCTTTATGTTCGCGAAGCGCGTCGCATGGTGAGTGATTTTGTGATGACCCAGAACCATTGTCAGCAACGGGACATCGTGGAGGATTCCATAGGTATGGGCGCCTACACCATGGACTCGCACAATGTTCAGCGATATGTGAACGCTGATGGTTTTGCCAAGAATGAAGGTGATGTGGAGGTAGGAGGTTTTCCTCCTTATCCGATCAGCTATCGGGCGATCGTGCCGCGACGAGAAGAATCGACCAATCTGATGGTGCCTGTATGTCTGTCTGCCAGTCACATGGCTTTCGGGTCGATCCGTATGGAGCCTGTGTTCATGGTCCTGGGTCAATCCGCCGCGACCGCCGCATGTCTCGCCCTGGATGCTGCTGTTTCCATTCAGGATGTCCCTTACGAAACATTAAAAGAACGATTGGAACGGGACGGGCAGATCCTTAATTACGGAGCGTCTTACCAACAATCCCAATTGGACGGCATCATCGTCGACGATACCAAGGCGATTCTTTCAGGAAATTGGAAACAATCGACGTTGCTGGCAGGTTATCGCATGGGCTACAAACACGACGGAGACGCTCGTGACGGAAAATCATCTGCGACCTTTGCCGCCAAGCTGCCCAAGCCCGGCAAATACGAAGTGCAGATCGCCTGGACCTCCAATCCCAACCGTGCCACCAACGTTCCTGTTCTAATCAAACATGCCCAAGGCATCGAGAGATTTGTCCTTAACCAGAGAGAGGACCCGAATCTCGATATAGGATTTCATCGCTTGGGTATGTTCCCTTGTGGGCGCAATGCAGAAGTCATCATTTCCAATAAAGGAACGAATGGGCATGTCATCATTGATGCGGTCCGATGGGTGGAAGTGGTGGAATAGTAATCTGTTTGTTATCCTGCGTTGACTACTTTGGGCAAGGTGTATACATTATGATGTATGACTCGTACGCAGGTCTATCTTACGGCAGCTGAATCCCAAGGAGTGGCAAGAGTTGCGGCGACTACTGGTCGCAAGCAAAGTGAAGTCATTCGCGAAGCGATCGACCAATACCTTCAACGTCTTGGACCTCAGGATCGATTGGGACGACTTCGCGCTGGTTGCGGCATCTGGAGTGATCGAGATGACATTGATCTCAGGAAAATGCGGGAAGAATTTGATCGGTTTTAATCATGCTGATCGATACCGATGTCATGATTGATTACCTCCGGGGCGTCGAGGTGGCGGTAAATTTTCTTGAGAAGCACGTCGATGACTTGCACGTTTCGGTGATTACGGTTGCGGAATTATATCAGGGAGTGAGAGAGGGAAAGGAGCGCACAAAACTCAGCATGACTCTTTCTGCTTTGACAGTTCTCCCCGTCACTGAGGAAATAGCAGAATTGGCGGGATTGATGCGTAGAGAATTTCGAACATCGCTGGGATGTGGATTGGCCGACTGCCTCATCGCTGCGACATCTTCCCAGCATCAACTTCCATTGGCTACTTTGAACGAGAAACATTTCAAGATGTTGGAACGGGTTGTGGTTCCTTATCGGAAAAGTTGACGCTACCAGCACGAATATGGGGCATTATTGTAAAATATGTGGATGTAATCGAGCTAATGAGAAGTTTTCCGGCAAGGGACATAAAAACCACATTTGCAAGGAATGTTCCAAACTGCCAAAGGAGAAGATTCAATTTGAAATGGCCATGGAAGAGATATTCGATTTTATGCATCAATCGAATATTTCCCAGAAGAATATCGAACGCTTGCAAAAGCATCTTCAATCCTCCAACGAGACAATTGTCAAACACGCCTCGCTTGTATTGGAGGTCGCCAAAATCAAACCACATAAAAGGAGGCGAATAAAGTTTTTGGCTAGAGAAAACCGGGAACTGCTCAATCAATTATTCGAGACAGGGCTCATACTTGATCACTGGTAGAAATAAGCCAGAAAGATCAAACTAAGGTTCGCCGCAGTCGGATGCTTCAAGATTCAGGGATTGGCAAAACCGATTTACCATGGCTCGACTTTCCTCTGGCCAATCAGAATTTTCTGAGAACTCTCGAAGCCGATCTACAGGGATAGCATCCAAAATGGAGAACTTGTGAAGCGATTCAAGTTTCTGTGTTGATTTGAAGGAGTGGCAATTTGTGATTCGTTTGATGTTCCATAGTGCTGGTCTGATATGGTCTCCTTCAACCATTTCCATGATGAAATTTTTCGCACACTTTAGGCAAATTCGTAGATGGAATTCATCTTGTCTATCCTTCTGGGCGAAATGACGCAAGGCATGCAATTTTGACAAAAGCAGAGATATGGGGGTGAGGATTTGTATATGTCTGCTGATTCCATCAACGCAGGATACTTCCTGTTGCACGCAAGCCTTGGAAAGATTGTTTGTGTCAAGCCCCGGGACCGTGTGAATGAATTCGATGAGAGTTTTGCAACCTTGAATCGAGAATGGAATGGCCCCAACCCAGACCGTCATTTCATACGAATTTGGGTAGACTGCCTTTAGTTTCAATCGCGAAGCTAATTGGTTTAGATCCTCCCGTCCTCCCCAAAAATCTATGTCCCGGCTGGTAACTGGAGTTTGATGCCCATCGAAACTAAGTTCAACACCATAACGTTCAGCCCACCAAGCAACCGCCTGGCCTCCCACCAATGGGCAATCGTCTGGAATGTGAGTAAATAAGATTTGAAAATCATTTGGCCGAAAATGTCCAGATGGTTCCAAAACCGATCTTTTGTTTAGGTCAGGCGTCATCGAAATCTTCGTCGGTAATGAAAGTTTCGTCGAAAATCAGAGGGCCAAGCAATGATCCTTTGTCAATCATTTGCGCCAAGCAAAAGGGATCCCTGCCGCTGCATGAATCAAGTTCCTCTTGCCTGGAAACGAACCTGTCTTCGGCCTTTTGTCTGCGAAGAATGATTGACTGATCTTCCTTTTTCATTATCCCTTGCCGTTTACTCCAACCTATCGTCAACCGAGGGGTGGACGCAACTGGTTATTGCATGCTCATTATTCAAGAACTTCATCCACTACTCGTCCGTGAATATCGGTCAGTCGGTAATCACGCCCCTGAAAGCGATAGGTCAGCCGTTCGTGATCAAACCCTAGCAGATGCATGATGGTGGCGTTCAGATCGTGGATGTGCACCGGATCCTTGACGATGTTGTAGGAAAAGTCGTCTGTTTCCCCGTGTGTCAATCCACCCTTGATGCCGCCTCCCGCCAGCCAGATCGAGTAACATCTTGGGTGATGGTCGCGCCCATAATCCGTTTCGGTGAGTTGGCCTTGTGAGTAGACTGTTCGGCCGAATTCTCCTCCCCAGACGACCAGTGTGTCATCGAGCAGTCCTCGTTCCTTGAGTTCCTCCAAGAGAGCGGCTGATGGTTGGTCGGTGTCGTAGCATTGGGTGCGGACACCTTCCGGACACTTGTTGTGCTGGTCCCATCCACGGTGATAAAGCTGGATGAACCGCACGCCTCGTTCCGCAAGACGCCTGGCCAGGATGCAGTTGGCGGCGTAGGTTCCTGGCTTTTTGGATTCCGGTCCATAACGCTCGAACACCGCCTCCGGTTCTTTTGAAAGATCGGCGAGTTCAGGGACGGATGCCTGCATGCGGTAAGCCATTTCGTATTGTTCAATCCGCGCTTCGATCTGTGGGTCCAGAGTCTGCGCAAATCTCAATCGATTCAAAGCCGCAACATCGTCCAACATTTCGCGGCGTTGGTGGCGCGTGATGCCCGGAGGATCGGTCAGGTAAAGCACCGGATCTTTTCCCGGGCTGAATCGCACTCCCTGATAGCGTGTGGGAAGAAAACCCGATCCCCACATGCGTTCGTGCAGAGGTTGCGCATTGGTGGGGCCGCTCGGACGCGAAATCATGACCACAAAAGCGGGGAGATTTTCGTTTTCCGAACCAAGTCCATAAGACGTCCAGGCTCCCAATGAAGGGCGTCCGGCGACTTGATGTCCGGTTTGAAGGAGTGTCATGGCCGGGTCATGGTTAATCGCTTCGGTGTGCAGGGTGCGGATCAGGCAGATGTCATCGGCGCAGCGTCCGGTGTGAGGCAGTATTTCGCTCAGATGCATGCCCGAATCGCCAAATTGTGGAAATTTGTAAATGGATGGCGCGATAGGAAACGATTTTTGTCCGGCAGTCATGCCGGTAAGCCGTTGGCCACGTCTGACCGAATCCGGCAGTTCCTGTTTGAAACGTTTGCTCAATGCTGGCTTGTAATCGAACAGATCCAATTGCGATGGGGCACCTGCTTGTGTCAGCCAAATGATGCGTCGGATGCGACTTTGGAAATGAGGGCGAGGCGGTGTTGCAGCTTTCCCGTCCGATCCCATGAGTGAAGCCAACGCTGCCAATCCGGCTCCTGCTGTGGATTGCCGCAGGAATTGCCTTCGGGCGATCGTTCTCAAAGTCTCGTTTTCCAAATGTGCAGGAGAGTTCATGTCATTCACGTGTGACCGTTTCGTCGAGGTTGAGAATGATGCTGGCGGCGATGGTGTGAGCAGCCCAATCGGCCGGATCATGTTCCATATTTGAATTAATTTCACCCGATTCACCTGTGCTCAGGAGGGCGTTGGCTTGATCTGGAGCGTTCGCAAACTCGTTGAGCGATCTTTCAACGGCTTTCGTCAAATAGTTCAATTCTTCGGTGCTTGGGGGGCGTGCCAATACCAGGCGGAATCCGTGAGCCAAACGTGCATCCAATGTTGGAACGGGCGCCTCCAGCATTCGGCTCGCCAGGTGGCGGGCTGCTTCGACATAGGTGGTGTCGTTCATCAAATTCAACGCTTGCATGGGAGTGTTGGTGCGGCTTCGGCGCACAGCGCAGGATTCGCGAAAGGGCACATCAAAGGTCAACATGGCCGGGTGCGGCACCGAGCGTTTCCAATAGGTGTACATCGTGCGCCGGAACAAGTCCTCGCCTTTGTCCTGAACATAGGTGTTTGCGCTGCTACCCGCGACAACTTGTTCGTAAAGCCCGGGGGGATGATAGGGTTTGACGGATGGTCCGCCTATTCTCAGAGAAAGCAATCCGCTTGCAGCCAGGGCTTGGTCTCTTAGAAATTCTGCTTGGAGTCTGTGACGGGAACTGCGTGCCAGAAGCCGGTTTTCCGGATCATGTTCGAGTAGCTCTTGCCTGGTATGCGAACTCTGTCGATAGGTGGCGCTGGTCGTCAGGAGCCTCATCATGGCTTTGATGTTCCATCCGGATTCGACCAATTCCACCGCCAACCAATCCAAAAGGGCTGGATGACTCGGTCGTTCTCCACGTGTTCCAAAGTCTTCCGGAGTGGGGACAATGCCGGTGCCAAACACGGATTGCCAAAGGCGGTTGACTGTGACGCGTGCGGTCAACGGATTCTCGGGATCCATTAACCACCGTGCCAACCCCAGTCGGTTACGGGGAAGATCTTCGTCCATGGGGGGCAAGGAAGTCGGTGTGTCAGGATACACCTGTTGACCTGGGCGATCATAGGAACCACGGACGAGGATGTAAGTCGGTCTGGGCTCGGGGAGTTCATCCATCACCAAAGCTGTCGGTATTGCCAGGTCCGCCAGGTCTGCTTTCTTTTTCAAATCATCTACTCTTTTTTTCAAGGTCTCGCGTTGATCTGAATCCTCGGGAGTATTGGCCAACAGTTGCTCGGCTTTTCCAAGTTCAGCTTGGGCGAGTGCGCGGGTTGATTCCTGTTCTGGAGAGGGGAGCTGGATCATGGGGGGATTGTTTCGTTGAATCGGCGCTCCGTAATTTCCCCGTCCTTGTTCGCTCACGTTATGAAAAAAAGCGTAGATCGAATAATAATCGCGTTGAGAAAATGGATCGTATTTGTGATCGTGACATCGGGCGCAGATAAACGTTTGCCCCAACCAAATGGTCATGGTGGTCTCCACCCGGTCCGAGCAATACTCCGCCAGAAACTCTTCAGGTATGATGCCACCTTCTTCGTTCATCATGTGATTACGATGGAAGCCCGTGGCGATGCGTTGTTGAAGGGTAGGGTCTGGCAGTAGATCGCCGGCTAGTTGTTCTACGGTGAACACGTCGAAAGGCATGTTTTGATTAAACGCATCAATCACCCAATCGCGCCATGCAAACATTTCGCGGTCCCGGTCTACCTGGTATCCATTGGTGTCCGCATAACGCGCCGCATCCAACCAATCCACTGCCATGCGTTCACCGTAATGGGGCGAATCCAATAATCGGTCGACAACTTTCTCAAAAGCGTCCGGAGAATCATCGGCCAGGAACGCATCGACCTCCGCCAGGGTAGGGGGGAGTCCCGTTAAATCCAAAGTCACCCGGCGAATCAATGTGGTTCGATCGGCTTCCGGAGATGGTGTGAGGTTTTCATCCAGTAGGCGTTGCAACATGAAATGATCCACTTCATTGCGTGGCCAGTCAGAGTGTTGAGTCAGTCTGGGCAACGCTTCTCGCCTGGGTGGCGTCCATGCCCAGTGCCCCTCGTATTCGGCTCCGGCATCCACCCATTGTCGCAGCAGATTTTTTTGGGTTTCGGTCAAAGCCTTGTTGGCTTCCGGTGGTGGCATTTGCTCTTCCGGATCCTGGGATTGGATTCGACTGATCAACACGCTGCAATCAGAACACCCAGGTTCAATCGCAGCATAACCTCCCAAATCCATCCTCGATCCTGATTCCGTATCCAAACGTAAACCTGATTTGCGATGGCTTTCATCCGGACCATGACACTGAAAACAATGATCCGAAAGGATGGGAAGGATGTCTCGCGTGAAATCAATGTGGGATGAAGCCTGCACGTTCGCCTGGATCAGGAATATGCATATTGCCGTCAAGTAACAGATCAAATGCCCGCGTGTGGCGTGCTTTGAGTCTGCGCAATTTTTGTTGCCAGTTGGGGAGTATAAGTGATGCTGAGTGCTGTTGAACAAATGAACCAAGAAGAGCCACAATCTCTTGTGCAGGTTGATATGTATCGGTGGTAAAGGCATCTCTCTGGAAGCAGTTCTTTATTCTTGTCTGGTTTTAACAAAGACTGCCAAGATTTGTGTCCGACCTCAAGAGAGATTGACAAGATAAGTATCGACACATTTGTAGTTGTTCGTTATCCAGTCGCTTAGATCTTGGTCTAGATTTAAAGATATCTATCCCAGCTCAAGATAAGGCTTCCAGTTCAGGGCGATCGGATGGGCGCAGCTGACGGGTCTTTTCGATGTAGCTTCCAATCCAAATCCATTGGATAACATCAAATGTAATCGAAAAAACAAAGGCAAAGGAATCCATGGATTCCATGCCCGTAAAATCTCGGGCAATGATCGCCATGACAACGGATACTGGCACTGCGATGCAAATAAGCTTTATGCCGACAATCCAGGCGAAAACAAAAAACTTGCATAGAAATTGGTTTCCAAACCCTTCATTGATGCCCTTCAGATAAAGCATCCCCCATATTGTTATGCCAACACTGATCATAGAAGCCATGACATCCAATGGCCTTGCTTCTCCATCGGGAAAGGCACTCGCAATCGCCATCATCAGCACCACACCCAGGAAATAGGGGCCGGCTTCTGATTCTTCGAAGGTTTGGCGCTGGAATTTCTCAATGATCGGATTTGCGTCCCACATCTGCATAGCCATTACTATGAATCACTTGTTGGATGAATTAAAGGTGAAAAAAGTCATTCCCAGGTGGCAAGGAATTCCACCAGGTCCCGCAATTCGAACGGGGTGAGGATGCCGATCATGGGGGGCATGGTGGAGGCCTGTATGACGGTGCGTTGATTGATGTCGGGTGTGGCTAGTTCCAGTTTTTCTCCGGCGACGTTGATGAATGTCAGCGTCTCGTTTGTTTCGGATGCGATGCGTCCGGAGTGTGTGGTGCCGTCTTTAAGTTGAATCATGGTGAGGGCATAGCCTTCCGCCAGTTTTGCAGAGGGATGGATGAGCGCCTCAAGAAGATATTCGCGTGTCTTGGTTTTTCCAATGCCTGTGAGCACCGGACCGACCTGGTTTTCGGGGCCTCCGGCGTCGTGACAGCGAATGCATTGTGCGGCGATGTGTCCTTCGAATACCTGCTTGCCCCTCTCGAAGTCTCCTCCCACCAGGGCTGATTGATGGTAGGTCAAATCCATGGGGCTTCCCAAAGCTTGCCGGTATTGGGTCGCTTTGTCTGCCAGGTCGGATCCTTTCTGGTTTGAAGCTGCTTCAAGGATATCAAGGTGGAGCTTCGGATCGAGATTCCCTTTTTCCATGGTCTTGAAGTATTGCATCAGGATGGAACGGCTGGAGTCTTTTGACATGCTTCCAAGCTGCTTGAGTCCGAGTTGTTGTTCTTGAATGGTGAGTGACTGTCCCCTGGTGTTGAAATAGGTGGCAAACTGCTGCCTGTCGGTCCTGGCGAGAGAGTCGAGTGCCTGCATGCGCAGGGGAGCTTGATCGGACTGAAGCGCTTTGTCGATGACTTGGGACAGTTCGCTGTATCCGGATTCTGTCAGGGCCGAGAGGGAACGGATGCGTGTGGAAAGATCAAATTCCGGGGAGTTGACCCAAACGGCCAGAGCGGCATCGTTGACTTTGATTTGATAGGTGTCCACCAGGCGGATCAATTCAGAACGGAGTGTGGGAGAGGCCTCATTGAGCACGGATTGGAATTCTTTTTTGAGGACATTGTCTGCCGCCTCAGGTTGCCGGTTTTCCGGGTGCCGCACACGTCCGGTGACGCGGTCGAGATAGGGGGCTGCGTTCCAGGTTGCAAGTGATTCCAATGCCTCGATGCGCATGGCTTCCGGTGCGGTTTGGTCCTGGGCGTAGTTCATCAGTCGGTCGGCGTTTTCCTGTTTGCCGATGCGCATGTTCGCATGGATGGCGCGTCGCACGATGACTTCGTCATGCTGCATGGACTCCGGAAGATTCGACAGCAAGGAAGCCAGATCGGGCAGCGCATCTGTGATGGAAAAGTCGTCATGGATCGCGCGAGCGGCTTCTCTTACAACATCAATGTGATCGTCGTGAAGGAATGACCTTACCTCAACTGCATTGAGACGGCGCAGGGCGACGACTGCGGCTAACCGCACAGAAAGGGAATCATGCGATGCACAACCTTTCAACGCTGCAACGTCTTTCATCCCAGCCCAAGCCATAACGCCGGCATGCCTCAAGAATGGATCCTGTTCGGCGTTCTTTTCCAACATTTGAGTGACCGCTGAAAATCCGGTTGGATCACCAATTTTTCCAAGCGCAATCCCTGCCATATAACGGACACGGGGATGATCATCGTTCAGGCTTTTAATGATTTTCCTGGACAGGGAAGTTGCTCGCAGGTCGCCGGCAATTTTGATGCTTTGAGCACGCACTTCAGGTTCCGGATCTTCCATAGGGAGGCGCTTCAAAATCGATTCCGGAACGCGATCTTCAAATTGCCCGATGCCCCAAAGAGCATGTACGCGGGCCAGAATGGGTGCGTTGGAATGAAGGGATATTTCAATGAGTGAATCCAATTGATTTCGTCGGACCAACTCGAATTGAGCTTTTAATCGGATGCGTTGATCCGCGTGTCCCAGCCAGGCAATCAAATCTTGCTTCGCTTGTTCTTTGAACGATGTGCCAATCAGTCGTTTCACTTCTTCACGCAGTGCCGAACCTGCCACGTTCGGATCATCCACTTTGTAGATCGCGCCTTTGTCGTTGGGCATCCACATGCCATCCCAGTCGGCAATGTAGGCAGCGCCGTCGGGACCGAAGTTGATGGCGCTGGCCATCAGTCCCTGGTGAAAGATGTGTTCGTCCACCATTTCAAAGTAGGCACCCTTTGGTTGCGCGCGAAATGCCGTGATCTTTTTCACCGGAAACTGGGCGAGGAAAAAGAATCCTTTATAGCGATCATTCAGCGCAGTACCGGGATTATATTTGAATCCGCCCGGACCGACGGAATAATTGTTGATCGGTGGAGTGATGTAAGCCGCTTGTCCTTCGTGATGGGGGATCCACATTTTTTCTTCGATCCAGGGACTGTAGGTCGGCATGCCGGTGTAGGTGGCCCATCCTTTGGTTCGGAACTGCCAGTTCAGGCGCCACCCGGAATCTGATCCTTCGGTGATGTAAACAAAGCGTTCACGTTCACCCCGAACGTCGCCGTCGTTGTCCACCGAAAACCAGTTGCCGAAATCATCGAACGCGATTTCCTGAACGTTTCGTAATCCGTAGGCGAACAGTTCCAGATCGGAACCATTCGGACGCATTCGGAGTACGCCGCCGGTGTTGGGGTGATGAATCTTGTTCCCTTCTTTTGTCGTGACCGAAATACCGTTGTCTCCCACTGAAAAATAGATCCAGCCATCGGGTCCCACGGTAAGTCCATGGATGTCATGCCCGTCCATGGCGGCATGCACGCCGAAGCCTCGATGTAAGATCTCCCTACTGTCGGCGATACCGTCCTGATCCTTGTCGGTGAGTCGCCAGATGTCAGGATAGATGGTGTAATAAACGTCGTTTCCATAAGGCAGGACACCTGCAGCGGCTCCGTTGTTGGGTTCATTAAATCCTTCGGCAAACACTTTGCTTGTGTCCGCTTTGCCGTCGTCGTCGGTGTCTTCGATCCGGTGGATGCGTTCCTTGACCATGGTCAAGTCTCGCCAGTCGTGGCTGCCATCTTCATTTCGATCTTCGAGCCAACTGCGATTCTCGGCGCTTTTTTCAGGTGCCATCCATCGCTTAAATAGTTCGATTTGTTTGGGGATGGTGTCGGATTCCAGGTCTTCCTTGATCCATTCCTTGTGAGCACGGATGTCGATGTCCACGCTGCCGCGTCGAGCCGTTTCGACGACAAACAAGCGGCCCTGATCATCGAAACTCAACGCAACCGGATTGATCAAAAGCGGCTCCCGCGCCCACAATTCCATTTCCAACCCGCGATCAACGAGAGGAACGTATTCGGTGGCGGCTGGATATTCCTGTTGAGCGGGCAGAGATTGGGTGAAGGAAAAGAGGATCGCGAGCATCATGTTGCACAACATTTGCACGCCCTTTACATCCACTGATATGATCGAGGGAAATCGCATGGGATAATCATGAGCGAACAATGCATGTGAAGCACGCAAAAACCACCCAACGATGCATAAGCTGCCAAAGCCATCAGATTATCATTCGATCTCAGTGCTGAACTGGAATGACTAACTTGACTAAGTTGAAAAAGCGTTCCATGATCACATTAGATGAAGACGATTACGACCCATGATGCGAAGACGCATTTGTCGCGCTATCTGGCAGAGGTGGAAGAAGGGGGCAGGATCACTATTGCACGCGGCAAAAAACCGGTGGCGATGTTGGTTCCGATCAAGTCCATCAAGAAGCAAGTTCGCCCCAAAGTGGGAAATATAAAAGGGCCACGGTATGAGTTCCCTGATAACGCATTTAAGGCGTTGAATGAGGAGGAACTCAAGGAGTGGGGATTGTGAACCTTTTGTTGGATACCTGCACGTTTCTCTGGTTGGCGCAGCAGCCGGACAAGATCAGCGTAACAGCCTCCAAATTGATCGATAACACCGACAATGAACTGTATTTGAGCCAGGTCAGTGTGTTGGAAATTGTGATGAAACACTCTGCCGGTAAACTGCCCTTACCGGATGCTCCGAGGAAATGGATTTCTTCCAAGTTAAGATTTCATCAAGTTACCGATTTTCCTTTAACGAAAGAAGTCATGTTCCATAGCGGGGAATTGCCCCGGGTTCATGCCGATCCATTCGATCGTTTACTGGCGGCTCACGCGATCATTGAAGGGTTTACCTTGCTGTCGCCAGACAAGCCCTTTTCAAACTTGGGAGCATCCCGAATTTGGTGAGTTGGAAGAGCATTTAATTTAAAGTATCAAATCAATCATGAAACAACGCTATTTCATTCTAATCTTGATCCTGGGCTTGTGGGGGATTTCCACGATATCCAACCGGATCGTTGCACAAGACCAACCCGTCGGCCGGTTGTCCGATTATCGGCAAACGGATGCCTACTACAACGAGTTGCACCGTCCCCAGTTTCATTTCACGCCTCCGATGAACTGGATGAATGATCCGAATGGGATGGTGTATTTTGATGGCGAATATCACTTGTTTTATCAACACAACCCGCATGGCAACACCTGGGGGCACATGAGTTGGGGGCATGCGGTGAGTCCGGATCTGGTGCATTGGGAGCACTTGCCGATCGCCCTGCAGGATCATTATGGGGTGATGATTTTTTCCGGCAGCGCGGTCGTGGATTTTAAGAACACAAGTGGGTTTGGAAATGGAGAGCTTCCGCCGCTGGTCGCCATTTATACGGGGCATGGTCATGGGAAACAGACCCAGGATATTGCCTATAGCAACGATCGGGGGCGCACTTGGACGAAGTATGCGGGGAATCCTGTGATTGATCTGAACATGTCCGACTTTCGCGATCCGAAGGTGTTCTGGCATGAAGCGTCCGAGAAATGGGTCATGACCGTCTCCATGCCCTTGGAACGTAAGGTGCGTTTTTACGGTTCACGCAATTTAAAGGAATGGGACCTGCTGAGCGAGTTTGGTCCGGCTGGTGCCGTGAAGGGGATTTGGGAATGTCCGGATCTGTTCCCGGTTGCAATAGAAGGTACACAAGATTCCAAGTGGGTGTTGATTGTCAACATAGGCAGCGGTGCCATCGCGGGAGGATCGGGTTGTCAGTATTTTATCGGCGATTTTGATGGAACCAGATTTGAAGTTGATGAGATCAGCAATCAAAATAAACGCCAATCCGACCGCCCAACAGGTCGTGTGATTGCTGATTTTGAAGGTGACTCTTTTGGTGAAGGTTGGGTGGCCACCGGGGCCTCTTTTGCACCCGGACCGATCAAGACTCAGGATCCTTTCAGCGGTTATCTGGGCAAGGGATTGGCCACCAGTTGGGGAAACGGGGATGTGGATCAGGGGACTCTGCGTTCGCCGGAAATAAAAATCGAAGGCAAGTACATTCACTTTCTCATTGGTGGCGGGAATCATCCGGGAGAGGCATGTTTTAATCTGGTAATCGATGGTGAAGTCGCACTCTCCGCCACCGGTACCAATAGTGGCATGCTCCAGTGGCATTCCTGGGATGTGGAAAAATTCAATGGGAAGCATGCTGTTCTGGAACTGCTTGATCAGCACTCGGGCGGATGGGGGCAGATCTTTGTTGATCACATCGTGATGGGGGATGAGCCTTTCGAAGATCCGGGTGAGCCTGCTCTTTGGGTGGATTATGGGAAGGACTTTTACGCGGCGGTCAGTTGGGCCGATGTGCCTGCCGAGGATGGCCGGCGTTTGTGGTTGGGCTGGATGAGTAATTGGCAGTACGCCAACAACATCCCAACCCACCCCTGGCGGAGCGCCATGTCCATTCCTCGCAGCCTGCATTTGCGGTCCACACCGGATGGTTTGAAGCTCGTTCAACGTCCGGTTCGGGAATTGCGAAAGCTCCGAGGCAAACGCATTCGGATGACCGACATCGAAGTAGGCCGGGAAGGAGTGGATTTAAGCGCGAAAGGAGTGGGCGGCAAACGACTGGAAATAGTTTTGGATATCGACCCGGGAACATCCAGCGAAATTGGAATCAGGCTTCGCAAAGGAGAGGGATCAGCCACAGTGGTGGGATACGAAGTTGAGGAGGAACATTTATATGTGGATCGCACTCAATCGGGGGATGTGTCGTTTCATGATGCATTTTCGGTTAGGAATGCCGGGCCTTTGTCCAAACGAAGCGGCTCCATTCACTTGCGCCTTTATCTGGATGATTCCTCCGTGGAAGTGTTTGGCAATCGGGGAGAAACAGTGCTGTCCGAACGCATTTTTCCTTCGCCCGATCACCTGAACGTAGAACTGTACTCAAACGGTGGGACAGCTCATGTCAAGAGTTTGAGAGCCTGGGAACTGGATTCGATCTGGCACAAGCCCTGATCGAAGACAGATCAAGCCTGGGCCTGGCCTTCCGCGTTTGGCGGTGTTTCGGCTTGGCCTAAATTCAGGCGGGAGACTACTTCGCGGGCCAGCACCTCATAGGCTGCTGCGCCGGCACTGTAGGGATCGTAATCCACAATGGGTTTGCCGTGACTGGGCGCTTCAGCGAGTCGGGTCGTGCGTGGGATCACCGTTTCAAATACTTTTTCGCCAAAGTAGCCGCGCACTTCTTCCACCACCTGATGTGAGAGACGTGTGCGTGCGTCGAACATGGTCATGGCCACGCCGAGGAGCTCCAACCCGGCGTTCGCTCCGGATTCCTTCAGCTGGTTCATCACTCTTGTCAGCATGGCGATCCCTTCGAGTGCGTAATATTCACACTGAAGCGGGACCAACAGGTGATCTGCCGCACAAAAGGCGTTGAGTGTGATCACCGCGAGGGAAGGCGGGCAGTCGATCAGGATGGCGTCGTAACGATCGGATTGGATCAATGGCTCGAGAGCATCCTTGAACCGGTGCAAATGTCGGTCGCTTTGAGCCAGCTCGATCTCCGCACCACAAAGGTCGACTTCCGAAGGGATGATGTCCAGTCTGTCATAACTGGTTGCCTTGATCTTGTCACTCAAGGTGCCTTCCCCCAGAAGCGGGCGGTAAGCGCTGGCTCCTTCCTCTTTTTCCAGCCCCAGTCCACTGGTGGCATTGGCCTGTGAATCCACATCAATCAGCAGCACACGGAACTGGTCCGCAGCCAGACATGCAGCGAGGTTGACGGTGGTGGTTGTTTTCCCCACTCCGCCTTTCTGGTTGGCAATGGCTATGACGTGTGTCTTCGGCACGCAAGGTTTTTAAAGAATACGGGGCTCTTTGTGCAAGGACATTAGAGAGTCACCTGTTTTCAGAATGGGAGTGACCAGTGGTTTCCGGCTCTGAAATGACGTGTGATGACGTGTAAGACAGACTCGTCAACGCCCGTTCTGATATGCTTCATTGAAGATAAATGAAGTGGGTTGTATGCCTGTTTTGCCCGTTAATACAAAGATCATGAAAGGGATCAGTCCCACAAAAGCGCCCATGGCCAAATGGGTGATGGGTGCCCCCACCAAAAAGCCGCCGACGGCCAGGATGAGGCTGAGCAGGGGAAGAAGTCCGTTTCGGTTGGGAATGCTAAATCCGGCAGCCAGAGTGCAGCCAACGGTGAAAAGTCCAATGTCCCAACCAGCCACAAACAAACTAAGGCCCATGACATAAAAAGTTGGCAGGATCATGAAGCGCCCCTTTCTGAATGGCTGACACTGTAGGATAGTTCCAATGGAGAAACAGCCAAGTGTGGCCCCGGCAGCCGTTAGAGCGTTTTCCGGATGCGTACCCGAGTATGCTTTTGCCCACATTCCCAGGACGTAAGAAACGCAGCCTGCTCGAACAAAATCACTCCAGTTCGGCGCATAGGCAAGGGCGGTTTTCCAGGAGGCACTTCGTTTGACTTTCTTCAATGAATGAATACGTCTCAGCGCCAGCAAGGGCCAACCGGGAACCCAGAGCGCCAAGCAGCAAATGGAAAATATAACCCACGAATCTAAAACAGAATCAATCAAAGCACTCCAACTATGAGAGCAGCGTATTGGCTCATGCAATCAAAAATTCGAACACAAGTATACTTTATTTTTGCATTGCAATTTTAGTTCGTCTTTTAGTTGTTTTTGTCGGTTTTTAGTTTTGGTGTGGCGTGTTTTCGATACTTATGTCGGGTTTTCGCTATTGGTAGAATTCTGATGAAAAACCTGTCGCTTTTGAACCTTTACTGGATCGGTGAAAAAACTGAGTTCCACGATCTCGTTGCAGGGGGATGGATTCTCCTCTGGTTTCTTCCAGAAGATCGAAAAGCGCTTGATTCATGGTTGTGATGCGATCCTGATATCCATCTTCACGAATCAGGTTATGCAGTTCATGTGGATCTTTTTTAAGGTCATATAGCTCGTCTTTGTCCCAAATGCCATGATATCGAATGTATTTGTAACGTTCTCCACGTAGTGCATGCGTGGTCGGTGTCTGGGGGTAATTGCGTTCCCAAAGGTATTCATACAACAGATAGGACCGCCACTCCGGAGATTCACCTTTCAGGAAGGGTAGGAAGGAACTTCCATCCATATGATCGGGAATGGTTACTCCTGCCAGATCCAACAAGGTGGGGGCAATGTCGATGTTGGCAACGGTCTGGGAGACCTTTGTGCCCGGTCTGTTGAACCGTGGATACCGGGTCAGCATCGGGATGCGCATGGATTCTTCATATGCGTTGCGCTTGTCGATCAGTCCGTGCTCGCCGAATAGAAAGCCATTGTCGCCCAGATAGATCACCAATGTGTTGTCTGCCTCACCTGACTCATCCAGCCACTTGAGTAACTCGCCCACGCTGTCATCGACAGCCAGCAGGGTTTCGCAGTAGCGTTGATAGTATTGTTCCATGTCCAGGTCCGTGTAATAGGCGTATTCCACTCCATGCCGGCTGTTGCGTTGGTTTTGGACCCAGAGGGGTTTGGTGCTGGCGATGTCCGGATTGTCTTTCCAGTCCTTGTGAATGGGGAGTTTCTTGTCTTGATACCGGTAGGCATGTCTTTCTGCAGGAATGAAATCGGCATGTGCTGCTTTGTGGGAAACATACAGAAAGAAAGGTTTCTCGCTTTCTCGATGTTTCAACCAGTCCAGACTGAAGGCGGTCAGTTCGTCGGTGATGTAACCGTCCTGGGATTTACGTTCCTTTCCGTTGATGTTGAATCCATCGCGGCTGGCCTGTGGCACAAAGCGACCTTTGACAGATGATTTTGCAGGGTCCGTCCAGTAAACACCTTGGCCTTTGAAACTCACCCAGTGGTCGAAGCCCCGCTGAGGGTGGTCAATGTTTCCACCCATGTGCCATTTGCCGATAAACGCCGTTTCGTATCCTCCCTTCTGCAGTAATTCGGGGAAAAAGGTCAGATCCTCACGAACGGGATTATAATTATCGATCACACCATGATTGTGGGCATACAGGCCAGTCAGGATGGAAGCACGGCTCGGGCTGCACAACGATGTGGTGACGAAGGCGTTCTCAAAATGGGTTCCTTCCCGGGCAAGGCGGTCCATGTGAGGAGTTTCAATGAAGGGATGCCCCATGAACCCCATGGCGTCAAACCGATGGTCATCGCACAGTATCAACAGGATATTGGGTTGATTGTCGGCGTATAAAGCCGGTCGGATGGGAGGGGCAAAGCTCATGAAACCAGCCATCACGCTGCAAAGGAGCGAAAGGTTTACACCGTTTTTTATCCGGGGTTTGGAAGTCATGGGGCTATCCTAACCTAACCTTTTGCCGAGCCAAATCGAAAATGCTTCCGCGAGGCGTATCCGCATCCATTCAGCCAAGTCACCAAAATCATTGAAAAAGGGCTCAACCCGACTATGCTTCGATCCATGACTATCCAGTGGAGATTTTTATTGTTGGCGTTATGTGGTCTTTGGTTGGCCGGTTGCGGGTCTGAAAATGCCAAGAAGGAAGATGACGGAACCCTCCGAATCGCGGTGATTCCGAAAGGAACCACTCATGAATTCTGGCGTTCCATCCATGCAGGTGCAGTGAAAGCTGAAAAAGAACTCAATGCAGAAGGCAAGAAGATTGAGGTGATTTGGAAGGGGCCGCTCAAGGAAGATGACCGGGATCAGCAGATCAGTCTGGTGCAAACCTTCACGACGTCCGGAGTGGACGGCATTGTGTTGGCGCCACTCGATGCCCAGGCCTTGGTTTCACCGGTTGAAATTGCCCAAAGTGCCGGCATTCCGGTGGTCATCATTGATTCCGGTTTGAATACCGATAAATACGTCAGCTTTGTAGCCACCGATAATCTGAAAGGTGGGCAAATGGCCGGTGAATATCTCGCCAGTCAGTTGAACAACGAAGGAAAAGTCATTTTGTTGCGTTATGCGGTGGGATCAGCCAGTACTGAAAAGCGGGAGAATGGATTCCTTACCGCCCTTGAGAAAAGTCCCAATATTCAGTTGATCTCTTCTGATCAATACGCCGGACCCACCCGGGAAACCGCCTATCAAAATTCGCAGAACCTGCTCAACCGGTTTGGTCAGGAAGTGAACGCCATTTTCTGCGTGAACGAAAACTCCACCATCGGCATGACCAAAGCGCTTCGCGAAATCGGTCGCGCCGGAGGGGAAGTCAAGATGATCGGGTTTGATGCCGGTTCTCAATCGATCAAGGACATGGAGAGTGGGGATGTGCAGGGGTTGGTCGTTCAGGATCCTGTGCGCATGGGATATGAAGGTGTGAAGACCATCGTGGCTCACATCGAAGGCAAGCAGGTTGAAAAACGCATTGATACCGGTGTCGTGATGATCACACCCGAGAATCTCAATGATGAAGAATCCCAACGTTTGTTGAATCCTCCCATCGACGAATACCTTGGCGAATAAGCGCGGGAAAGTATTTTCAACGTGTCCACCGAATCACCCATGACCCCAGCCGTGGCGGAGGCCCCGACCTTGCGTCTTCAGATGAAAGGCGTGCGCAAGCGTTTTGGCGCCACCAAAGCACTGCGGGGTGTGAGTTTTGAGGTGGGACCTGCAGAGGTTCATACCTTGATTGGTGAGAACGGAGCGGGCAAGAGCACCTTGATGAAAGTGCTCAGTGGGGTGCACACGCCGGATGAGGGCAGTATTTTGCTGGATGGGCAACCTTTCCAGCCCAGAAACCCGCAACACGCCCGGTTGTCCGGCATTGCCATGATCTACCAGGAGCTCAATCTTGCTCCGGATTTGTCGGTGATGGAAAACATCACACTCGGCGACGAACCCGGTTCCTGGGGTTGGCGCCGTATCTCGGAACAAAGGGCGCGTACTCTGGAAGCCCTTGAAAAACTCGATCACACCTCGCTCCCACTCGATCTGCCTGTCAGACGTCTGAGCATTGCCGAGCAACAGATCGTCGAAATCGCGCGGGCCTTGATCGGGCGTCCAAAAGTGCTGATCATGGATGAACCGACCAGCAGTCTGACGCAGGTGGATGTTCAGAATTTGTTTCGTGTGATCGGTCGTCTCAAGGACAGTGGGGTGAGCGTGGTTTACATCAGTCACTTCCTGGAAGAATGCCAGCAGATCAGCGACCGCTATACCGTGCTGCGGGATGGTGAGTCAGTGGCCAGCGGGGATATGAAGAAGGCCGACCTTCAGGATATCATCCATAAAATGGTTGGTCGCGAGATGAAGGATATCTACCCCCGAAAAGATCATGGCATCGGCGAAACCGTGCTCGAGCTGGAGTCGTTGGCCGGGCGCGAAAAACCAAAGTCAGCCAACATACAACTCAGGAAAGGCGAGATTTTCGGTGTGGCGGGTCTGGTCGGTGCAGGGCGAACCGAGACCTTGAGGGCCTGTTTCGGCCTGGACAAAGTGACTGCCGGGCGGATTGCCGTTTTTGGCAAGGAATCCACCCACGCCACGCCAACCAAACGTCTGTGGCAAGGAATGGGTTTGTTGAGTGAAAACCGTAAAGAAGAAGGCCTTTTACTCAACCGCGATCTGGCCGACAACCTGACACTCACCCGTTTTGAAGGCATTGCCAAAATGGGATTCATTCCGGCAAGGGCGCAAACAGAAAAGGCACAACACTGGATTGAAAAACTCCAGGTCAAAACCCGCAGCCCTCGTCAGAACGTTGGTGAACTGTCCGGCGGCAACCAACAAAAAATCGCCATCGCAAGATTGCTCCACCATGACGCGGACATTCTGCTTTTGGATGAACCCACCCGAGGTATCGACATCGGCAGCAAAGCCCAGATTTACAGTCTCATTTGCGAACTGGCCAAACGAGGCAAAGCCATTGTGTTCGTGAGCTCTTATCTGCCTGAATTGTTGGGGATTTGTGACACCATCGGCGTGATGTGCCGAGGCGAAATCAAAACCAAAAGACCGGCTGATCAATGGACCGAACACGAGTTGATCGGGGTGGCGGTCGGACAAGTTGCCGAACCTGACACAACAGAAAACGACCCTGACCTTCAAGCCGCTGAATAACTTTTTACTATCTGAACGCATGGCAACTCACACAGATTCAACAGATCGATTCGATTGGAAGAAATTCCTCAACTCCTTCGGGCCTTTGTTCGGCCTCCTGCTCGTCATCGGATTGTTTTCATTGAGCGAAGAACTGCGACCGGTCTTTTTCACCGGAGGCAATGCCAAGCTCATCCTGACCCAGACCGTCATCGTGGCCACCGGCGCACTCGGTATGACTTTGGTGATCGTTAGCGGCGGGATTGATCTGAGTGCGGGATCGGTGGTGGCTTTGACCAGTGTGGTGGCTGCCACCTTGTTGGTTCAGGAATTTCACCCGATTGCCGTGGTGTTGCTGACCGTGTTGGCGGGTGGATGTATCGGTGCCATCAATGGTGGTATCATTGCCGGATTCAAAATGGTGCCATTTATTGTGACCCTGGGCATGATGGGGATTGCCAGGGGTGTTTCCAAATGGCTGGGCAATAACCAAACCGTCAATCCGGAGGACAACCCCCTGAACCGTTTGATGGAACCGGTCAATCCTCTGGAACTTTGGCCTCTGCCCATCGGGGTATGGGTGACCATCGGGCTGGCTCTGATCATGATGGTTGTCATGAAATACTCCATTTTCGGACGCTACATTTTCGCCATCGGATCCAATGAAGACACCGCCCGCCTGTGCGGTATCCGTGTGCGAACGACCAAGGTAATGATCTACGCATTGGCAGGTCTTTTCTTTGGCCTGGCAGGATTGATGCAGTATTCCCGTTTGACCCAGGGAGATCCCACCGTGGCGATCGGGCTGGAATTGGAAATCATTGCTGCAGTCGTGATCGGTGGCGCCAGCCTCAGTGGGGGTGCCGGCAGCATCTCGGGAACCATTCTTGGTGCCCTGATCATGGGCGTGCTCAAGAGCGGATCCAGCCAAATGAACTGGCCTACCTACATGCAGGAAATCATCATCGGCATCGTCATCATCCTGGCCGTCGGCCTCGACAAATGGCGCCAAAGCAAACAAAGCTGATTTCCCAGGTAGGGACGCGGTGCCCCGCGTCCGCGAACGAGTTGCAGCATCCAAACATCAACAAAACATCGAACGCGCCACAGCCGAGCAGCAGCTCAGCCCTACCGAAGGCAGGTTAACTGCAGCTCGGTACTTGACCCGACAGCGGTTTCAACGCATGTTCGGGAATCTTGAAAACGTTTCTTATCCAACTCTCTCTATGCATGACTGCACTGGTTCTCAATGCTGCAGAACCGGAGAAGTCGGTCATCCAAATCATGACCTTCAGTCAGGAACCCGACTGGGACGAACCCTGGAACTCCAGCCGAGTCCGTGGTTCCAGCGGGTCGGGATTCATCATCGAAGGCAATCGCATCATGACCAACGCCCACGTCATCAGTTGGGCTAAACAAATTCAGGTCAGACGATTCCAGGATTCCCGTCCTCACATTGCCGAGGTCGCTTTTGTCGGGCATGACTGTGATCTGGCCATCCTGACTGTTGAGGATGAAAGCTTCTTTGATGGTCTTGAGCCCTTGCCAATCGGTGTCCTGCCTAAAGTGCGTTCGGTGGTGAACACCATTGGCTATCCTGCCGGTGGTGAGCAGATTTCCTACACGAGCGGTGTGGTCAGCCGCATTGAGATTATCAATTATGTCCAACCAGGCAATCGAAGCTTGCTGGCGGTTCAAACCGATGCAGCCATCAATCCAGGTAATTCAGGTGGGCCTGTCTTGCAGGATGATCGTGTCGTGGGCGTCGCGTTTCAAGGGACACCTGGTCTTGAGAACACCGGATTCTTCATTCCGCCCCCGGTGATTCAGCATTTCCTGAAGGATGTCGAGGATGGGGAATACCACGGATTTCCGCAGGCAGGTATCCGTTTGTCTCCCTTGATCAACCAGGCATACCGCAATTATTTGAAATTAACGGAGTCCAATGCCGGTGCGCGGATCGACAATTTGATCAGTGATTCCGCAAAGGAACACTTGAAAGAAGATGACGTTCTTTTGGAAGCCAACGGATATGCCGTGGCGGCGGATGCAACGATTATTTACGAGGGAAATCAGGTGCATGGAGGGATTGCCTTCAGCCAGGCGCAGCACGGAGCCAAAGTGCCGGTCAAGGCATTGCGGGATGGTCAGGAGATCGATTTGGAACTGCCTGTTTTCGTGAATCAGGATGATCGATTGGAAGGAAACCAGTATACCGAGCCCAAGTATTTCGTATACGCCGGTTTGGTCTTTACTCCATTGAGCCGGGATTTTCTCAGCACCTTTGGTCAGAACTGGTCCGCTGTTGCCGGCATCGGGTTGCTTTACGAACTGTTTTACAAGAAGAATACGGAACCTGAAGCGGCACGGACTGAACCGGTCATGCTCTCCACGGTTCTTTCCCACAGCGTCAACGCAAATATGGAAATTCGCGGTCGCGTTCTGGTGGACTCCATCAATGGGAAACGCATTGATTCACTGAAAGACGTGGTGGATGCACTGGAGTCCAACGAAGGATCACATCACCTGATCGAATTCGGTGAACGTCTCGGTTTTGAATGCCTGGACCGGGAGGCAGCCAATCAGGCAAACGCAGAGATTCTTGAAACCTACGGCATTCAACAGGATCGAAAACTATGATCAATCGCTTTCACCATATTCTATTGGCGGGATTGCTGTTCTTATCCGCCTTCGATATCAAAGCCGAGAATGAATCGGCCAACTGGGAGCATTCCCTGGTGCAGATCGAATCCACGCGGCATCAATACGAGTACTTTCAACCCTGGGCACGGCGCACCTCTTCCAACAACAAATTCGGTGTGGTGGTGCAGGGCAGGCAGATTGTCACCACGGCGGATTTTCTTTTCGACCACACCGTGCTCCGTGTTCAAAAGGGGGGACGTGGCTCCTGGTATGAGGCTTCGTTGAAATGGATCGATTACCACGCCAACCTGGCACTGATCGATGTTGAAGATGAATCTTTTTGGGAAGGCCTCGTGCCAGTGAAATTCGCCGACCCCGTTCCAACGGTCGGTGACGTGCGTTTGATTCGCTGGAACGATGGTCGATTGGAAATGCGTCGTTTGGATCTGAACCGACTCCGCATGGGCCGGGGGGCGCTGACCTATATTGACATTCCCCAGTTGGAGCTGGATTCCGAAATTGACGGAGTAGGTTGGTCCGAAGCGATCGTTCACCAGGACCGGGTGATCGGCCTGACCACCTCCCAATCCAGAAGCAAGTGCACAGCCGTCCCTTCCTTTTTCGTGCAGCAGGTGCTGGATCTGGTTTCGAAAGACGCGTATCCCGGGTTGGGTTATTTCAATTTTTATTGGAAACGAGCTGAAAATCCCGCGGTCCTGGACTACTTGAAGCTGCCCGGCGAGAAACGTGGTGTGATAGTCACCGAAATTATCTCGGTACCCGGCCATGAAACCGCTCTTAAACCCAAAGACATTTTATTGAAAGTGGATGGGTTCGACATCGATATTGTGGGTGATTACGATGATCCAGATTATGGAAAAATGATGCTCGAACGCCTGGCAACACGAGGGCATTGGGCCGGGGACAAAGTGCCGATGACTGTCTGGCGTGATGGTGCTTCTGTCGATATTGAATTCGAATTGGCTCAAGGCGATTTTTCAAAGCAATATGTGCCGACCGCACAGTTTGACATGCCACCCTCCTACATGATGGCGGGTGGACTGGTGTTTCAACCTCTGACCGAACCCTACTTGCAGAGTTGGGGAAATGAGTGGAAACGCCGGGCGCCGGTTCGACTGGTTCGCCTGACGGAAAGAGCCGCCAATGAAGAAGAAACCGGTTGTGTGGTGCTGTCTTTGGTCTTACCGGATCCTTACAACCTCGGGTATCAGGATTATCGCTATCTCGCGTTGGAGAAAGTCAATGACGTCAAGATCATCAGCTTGCCCGATTTGAAGAAGGCATTTGATCAGCCCAAGGATGGATTCCATGTGATCGAATTTATGCATGGCGAAGCGGTGAAACGCATGGTGCTTGATGCCGAACTGTTGAAATCCGCCACCCAGCGTGTGATGTTCCGCTATCGTTTGCCAACCGATTACGTGGTGGGAGAGGAATAGGGGATTCCCTGTGATTTTGGGGGTTCCGTCGTGTTCTTTTGGTCGGAATCGAGCTTTTCATCGCCAGGGCGGGTGGTGGCAAACATTCGTAGATGCGTGAGCAGTTGCTTGCGGCTATGGGCGATGAGCCAGCTGGACCAACCCAGGCCCATGAAGAACCAGGTTCCCAACATGAAATACTCCTCGCTGACCGGTAATTTCACCGGGCGCCCCTGAAAGGCGAGCATGGAAAAGAATGACAGGGTGAAAAGGGTGTAAACAATCCAGGGAAGCATCAGAACGGTGAAAATCGTTCCGCTGATTGATCGGTTCACATACCTCGCTTTGGCGCTGTTCCAGAGTCCGTACCAAAACAGGGCCAGACAATCCATAACGATCAGAACAAGGTGTGCCATGAACATGGTGGCCATGTAGGAAGCGTCATCCGCACCCATTCTTCCGCTGTCCAACAAGAGAATCAGGGCGAAAAAGACGGTCAGTGCACAGATAAAGATCACCGGGCCGAGAAACTGCCGCAGGATCGCCATCCAGTGACCATGGAGCACATCCTTGACCTTGAGCGGTGTGCTGAAAAGCAGCTCCAATGCGCCACTGCGTCGGTCGTCCGTCAGTCTCTGGCTGGCCTCCGCACCCACCCAACATTTCACCAAAATACTGCTCAGATAGGCGGTCATAATAAAGTTGGCCGGCTCGGTGTAAAAGTTTCGACCATACTCCAGGCTGCCCCACAACCAGTAGAGTCCCCCCAGAGCAAAAACGATCCAGGGGTAGAGCGTCTTCAATCGACTACGACTATAGAGCCAAAGCACAGGATTCTTGTCCAATAAGGTTCCTCTGAGTTTTGCTTTGGTTTGATGGTCGCCCTGGTCGGCTTCCAGGATGCGTTTGCTACGCTTCAGTTGTGCTTCCGACGCAGGCCGATCCTGCCAACGGGAGGCCACTGCAATCGATGAGGTGATTAATAATCCCCAGATGAAAATGTGATTGGTAATCAGAGATTTCCAGAATGGCCAGGAATCCACCGAGTAGGCCCTTTCCGACATCATGCCCATCCCGTAAACCGCACTGTGAAAAAAGAATTTATCGACGACCCATTGAGGTTGGTTTTCATTGGTAAGCAATCCGGTCAACACCCAAAGGATAGGAGCCGCTCCCAGAAAAAAGACCATCAGCCCCAGGGTGGTGAATGCCGCGCGCATGGCTTTGGTGCTGATCACCGAGGCATAGATGCCGACCGAGAGGGAAAGTAGCATGGTGTTGGAAAGCACCAGGATCAGGCGACCGAATTCAGAAGGACTCACGCTACCCAACAGCAACGGGATGGCCAGCACCGGCATCACCGCCAACAGCCCGCTGACGGATTTGAGGGAAGTCGCCGCGAGTTTGCCAAAGACGACGTCATAGCCTTTCAGGTCTGTCAAAAAGAGCAATCCAAGGGTGCCTTCCCGTTTTTCTTCGCTGATGCAGTCCGAAGTCACCCAGATACCCGACATCGCGCAGTAGAAAAACGTAAAGCTGGAAAGGGTGTAGAACAAACTCATCCCCATCGTGCTGGGCGCGGCGGTTTGCATGAAGAACATGAACAGACCCGTGATGACGATGGAAACGGTGGCAAACACCGTTCTGCCGACATACAGGGACCGTTGCCTGGAGGCAACCTTCAGTTCACGGCCTACGACTGGAAATAATCTCATGAGGTGTTCCTGCTCGGGACAATGCGATGGTTTGAGTTACTGGGTATCCCCACGGGTGACGCGCAGGAAGACTTCTTCAAGTCCGACTTCCTCTTCCTTCAGACCATGAATCGGTATCCCGTTTTGCACCAGGATCTGGGCGATCACACTGACATCCGCATCATGCGAAGCCATGGTCATCCGGATACGATCATCGACCATTTCTGCTTCCGTTACTTCGGACCGGGTCTTCAGGAAGCCGATCGCTTTGTCCGGATCGCCTCCTACGGTGACCCACACGATGTGGTTCATTTCCATCTGTTGTTTCACCCCCTGCACCGGGCCGCTGTAAATCAACTTGCCACGCTCAATGATGGCAACCCGATTGCAAAGGGACTGAAGTTCGCTCAGGATGTGGGAGGAAATGATGATGGTTTTGCCCATGCGCTGAAGTTCCTGCAGGATGGCCATCATTTCAATGCGGGCCCTGGGGTCCAGCCCCGAAGCGGGTTCGTCCAACAGCAGC
>Ga0255757_10000589_pt1 | contig 35877 bp, 27 predicted proteins | sample 071ome_27_FD_179957 | JGI IMG/M metagenome (GOLD analysis project Ga0255757, IMG submission 179957) | Coastal salt marsh microbial communities from the Groves Creek Marsh, Skidaway Island, Georgia - 071409AT metaG (version 2) | ecosystem: Environmental > Aquatic > Marine > Intertidal zone >...
AGAAAATACACCTTATACCTCTTATACATATTTAAGTATAATTCAAAAGTCCGAGTACTATTTATATAAGTAACGAGGATGAAAAAGAAAAAGAAAACCAAACGCGTCGTCTCTCGTCCTCGTCTCGTTCCGTTCCGTTCCGTTCCCCTGTCGATCGCGTTCGTTCTTTCTTTCGTTCAGTTAGTCAGTCGGTCTTGATGGGTCGTGAACGACGAGTCGTGAACGGTCAGTCAGTCAAAAACAACGAAGAAGAGGAAGAGGAAGAGGACGAAGACGAAGGGGATGACGATGACGGATGCGGGCGCGCACCGATGGACGATGGATGATGACGAGGACGATGATGCGTCCGTGTGTCCGTTTGTCCGTCAGAGAGGCGCGCGCGTCGGTCGGTTTGGGACGTCGCGCTCGTTCGTCACGGAACGGAACGGAACGAGCCGGGCGCGTCGTCGTCGGAGAGGACGTCGTCTTTCTCGTCGTCGTCTCGAGTGGTTTACTAGTTTTCAAATCGAAATCGAATTCGTTTCTTCGGTGTGGAGACGACGACGAGAGATGATGGAGCGCGGATGGTGCGTCGTCGTCGGTGACGCCACGGCGATGGCGGCGATGGGTGCGGGACGACGAGGACGAAGATACGGGTGCGGTGGTTGTAGGAGAGGAACCAGCCGCGTCGACGCGTCGTCGTCGTCTTCGGCGTCTTCGGACGTCTTGGCGGCGTTGGAACGGGAAGTGCGAAGGAGCGGGACGGCGTCGACGAGCCCGAGCGAGACGACGCCGACGAGCCTGAGCGACGCCGCGAACGCGGTGGCGGGACGGTCGGCGACGATGCCGCTGAGAGATCGAGTGGTGTGCGCGCTCGCGGCGGAGTGCGTGGCCGTCGTGGCGGAAACGCCGGGGATGGAGGACGCGCCGGGACACGTGTGCGCGGCGCTGAGAGAGGCGATTCGGGCGCACGAGGAGGACGAGGCGCGGGGGGGGCGTTCGAGCGGTGACGGCCGCCAGCGCGTCGGGCGGGAGGTGAAATTGCGGTGTGGGTACTCGCCGAGCGCGCGGGGTGGGGCCAAGGCGCACGCGTGGTTGGAGATTGAAGGCGGGAAGGTGGTGGACGTGTGCGTCGAAGGCTTGGCGTTGGCAGAGGCGGCGAGACGCGCGGGTATCGATTACGACGACGAAGAGGCGATGCGACAGCGATTCGGCGAGGAAGCGCTGACGTACGGGGCGTACTCGCCCGGACCAGAGTCGGCGCTGAGACCGATGACGGTGCTCAACGTCGTCGTGCACACCGCCGGGTCGAAGACGACGCCGAAAAAGCCGGCGAGCGGGTTGACGCTGAAACCGCCGCCGGCGACCGTCGCCGGGGCGGCTCGAGCCGTCGAGGGCGTGCGCGCGGTGGAATCAAACGTCATTCACGGTGATTGGCGCGCGACGGCGCCGAAAGAGATTCTTCCCGGTTTAGAAGCGATCGCTTCGGCGCGCGTGGAAACCGTGGCGTCGCAAGAGGAGAGGCTTCGCGCGCTCGGCGTCGTCGCCTAGCGTAGTCGGGCAAACTCGATCGGTCGCGGAACGACGACGACGACGACGACATCATTTAAAGCAATCAGACGGTGTTATACTACATATTTATCAATCATTGGTCACCGTCGTCCGGCATCCAGCGCCGCTCGATCGAAACGAACTCTGTTTGATTGATTCAGACGCCCTCGGGTCTGAAAAAGTGCATTCGATCGATCGATCGACGAATCGATCGACGCGCTCCACTCGTCGACGCTCGAACGCCGCGCGCGATGATGCCCGACGACGACGGACGCGCATCGCGTCGCCGAGCGCCGCCGCCGCCGCCGCCGCCGCCGCCGCCGGTGGTGTTCACGGCGGCGGCGGGGGCGGCGTACGTACCCGGCGGAAGCACACAGCCCAACGGTATGCCTCTCCCGCCGACGGTCGCGCGTTACCTCGTCCCGGGCGCGCCGGTACCGACGGTCGGGACGGTGAGCGGTGCGCCGGTGATGACGCCGATGACGCGTTACGTCGTTCCAGGGGCGCCGTCGGTGTCGACGGCGTCGGGGAACGCGTACGGGATCGGTGCGAGTGGAGGTACAACGACGACGACGACGACGGCTGCGTGGGTATCCGGAGCGCCGCCGAACGGTTCGGGATCGGTATCGACGCGTGGGAGAGTTGGAAAACGACCGAGGAGTGGTGGTGCAGAGGGTGTAGATGATGATGACGACGACGACGCACGTGGTGGTGTTGGTGGTGGTGGTGGTGGTGGGAGAGGGCGACCCGGTCGCGGGTCAAAGGAAACTCGCGGCGCCGACGACAAAGCCGACGGGAAATCTGGCGGCGTAAACGTAACGACGACGGGTAAACGACGATCGAAGACGACGACGCTTCCGACGGCGGATGAGATGCCGACGTTGACACCCGTGGACGTGTCGAGTTTACCGGAGGATGTGAGGAGGTACAGGGAGGAACGCGCGAAACATTGGCCGAGCGACAAAAACGTCAAGGCGAAACGCGAAGCGGAATCCACCGAGGAGGCGCAACGGGCTAAAGAGATACGGAGGGAGCGGTTGAAGGAAATTTTAGCGAAACAGAGAGAGATGGGGCACTTTGAAGCGTCTCAGGAAATCGGGAACGACGGTGAGGGTGTCGCGGATTCGTGCGCGGGCGCGGAAGCGAAGGAGGTGGTGGGGGCGGATGAGACAAAAACGAAGACGAAGACGGATGCGACGAAAGTTTGCCGATTTTGGCTCCAGGGTGGGTGTCGCAAAGGTGACGCGTGTGACTTCAAGCACGAATCGGCACCGAATAGCGGTCAAAAGTGTCGGTTCTTCGCGCGAGGTCGGTGTAAAGCCGGTGCGAGGTGTCCGTTTCGGCACGAAGCGGTGGACGCAGGCGGTAAAACAGTCGCCGACGCGGCGGGTAATCCGGGTAATCCGCAGACGTTGCTCAAGAAACTTTTGAACAAGGAGATTAAAAGAGACGAGTCTCGGCTTTTGCAGCTCTTCAGATTTTTTGTCAACAATGACTTCTTGACGGGGGCCAAAGGACGCGACGAACCGTTTTGGATGTTTCCGTGGGTGGACGACGCGGTGGTGGACAAGCGCGCCGCGACGCTCGCCACGCTTCCACCGGTTGAGGACGACCCAGAAGACGAAGATCCCGCGTCTGAACGCGTTGTTCCTCCTTCTGAGGAAAAGCAGGCGCCGAGCGCCAATCCAAGACCCGACATGGGCTTCTTTTCGGCGTACGACAGCGAAGATGAAGGCGAAGACGAAGAAGACAACTGAACGTCCATCCTCTTCTACGTACCGTAGTAGTTTGTAACGATTACCAAATATGTACATTATTTAACGTCTATTTCTATTGTTGTACCTATTATATCGCTGGCCCTGGTTTCCGCGCGCGCGAACCGGCCCACGAGCGCCATCGGGCGCCGACTGTTGGCCGTCGTCGTCATCTCTGCGTCGCTTGCCGAGCTGTTGTTGTCTCGGTGGTGGTGCCTCCTGATGTTGATTCCCGCGATTGTCGCGCTGCCACCCTTGACGATCGTTTCGCCTAGGTGGTGGCGCGTATCTACCGCCGCGACCGCCTTGGCGGACTTGTCTTTGCGGAGCTTGCTCTGGAGGCGGAGCTTGCTGCTGTTGCTGTGGTCTCCGTTGCTGCGGCGGTGGTTGACGGGCTTGCTGCTGCTGAGGCGGTGGCGGACGCTCTCCTCGAGAAGGGCGAAGAGGCGAGCGATCGCGCTGAGGTCCGGCGCGTCCTTCACGACCGCCTTGGCGTCCTCTGCCACCTCTGCCGCCTCTGCCGCCTCTGCCGCCTCGACTGCCTTGGCGCTCTTGACCAGGAGTTCTTTTACCCTCTAACTTTTCATCGTTCTCAGCGCACTGTTTCGTTTCCACCGTGGATGTTTTCGCTGGAGGAGGCGCTCGTTCCTCCGGACTTCCCGTAGCGACCGGTTTCTCTTCGGCGGCGGTTTGCGGCGCGTCTTTCATTTGCGTGGAATTGTCATCGACTTCCATCTTATCGGCGGTGTTCTCGACCGCTTGCTCTTGGACTGTTTCGGCGACTTTTACTTCGACTGGCTTCGTTTCTTCCACAGCTGCCTTCTTTTCTTTTCCTTCCTCCTCTTCTTCGTCCTCGTCCTCCATTGGGGGCAGCTCTTGATCGTCGAACGCGCTCTCGCTTTCGTCGCCACCCTTGCCGTCGCCCTCCTCTGCCCTTGTCTTTGGAGGGCGGGGATCAGGTACCCCGAGAATGTCTGGTATGACGCTTTCGAGTCCTTCAGCGGCCAGCTTCGGGAAGAGATGTATGTGGCTCTGCGAGATCAGGCGCATCGCTTTCCATCGAAACACGGGGTCGTTCACCTTTCTGTATTGTTCCTCGATTTGCGCCTCTGGATCCATCTCTTCCAGGCAAGGCTCAAGAAACTTCTCTGTTGTCATGGGTTTCGAGGAAAATAAATCAACCGCTTCCCCGTCCATGAAGCGGGCCAGATCCTTCATATGGAGATGCACCGGATCGTTCTCAAACTCCTCCTTCATGACGGCGTACTGATCTGGAGGCCACGCCGAATATTTAATGTCGTAATTCGGCGGCATCGGCGCGTTCTCTAGATCAATCGGTTCTTTTTCAAACGACGGGCACCCTTGTTCTTTCCACTCGCGCCAGTTGGCTTCGTCTTCTATTGTCAATGCGATGTACTCGGCGACTCGCTCCGCGTCGGGTCCCGTCTTTCCTAACAAACTCATCACTCGCTCCATCAACTCTTTCACGTCGTCGTCAACCACGTGACTCGCATACTTCTCTATGGAAACGCAATCGAGAAAGAGCGCAGTCTGAATCAAAAACTTGCGTCGGAAAGCGTAATCTTTGAGCTGCAAGGGCAAAAGGCGACGCGCAGTCAAGTATCGCAAACCGATGAGTTGCGTCAATTCCGAATCATCCGCCTTTGAAATCATAATAGCCGATTCCCCGAGCGGTTCAGCCTCCAGCTTTTCGAGAACCTTGATCAACGAAACCGAATACGTGTTCCATGCACCATCCTTCATCATCGTCTTTGGTGGATTTTGATAGAAAAGTTGAAGCGACCAGAACGTGCGATGAAACTCGACGGCATCCTCTCCTTCTTCGTCGGCGTCCATCGCGTCGCCGCCGCCGACATCGTCATCATCATCAACGACGACGGCATCTTTATCCTTCCCTGACGCATCAATCTCCATCTTAATTTGCACATCCTCATCCTCCATCGCTTCGCCATCAAAGTCTTCGTTCCGAACCCACTCCTCTTGCTCAAAAATCTGCGTCACGTTTGGATTACACTCCCCCGATAAATTCAACCCAGAGCGATCGCTCACGCCCAAAAACCAATACAACAGTATGTGCACGCGTCCTTTCACCGCCGCGTCCTTCATCCCGCGTCCGACGCAACGTTTCATCAACGCTATAAACGTTCGCATGGTGGGCAGTTTCTTCCAAACGCCCGGCGCCTTCAACCGTTCTCGTCTCTTCTCACACCAACCCAGCGCGTCCGCAGCCCCTTTGATTGTGCACGACTCGACCACAGTCTCAATTATCGTAAACAACGGCGACGAACCCGTCACGGACGTCTCCGCGAGCATCAACGCGTGATCAAAGAGCCTCGCCAACGCCGAGCGCGCGAACGCATCCTCCGCGCCCTCGCCTTCGAACGCGTCATCCTCCGCGTCATCCATCGCCGTCGCTTTCGCGCTCGCTAGTAACCGCATCGGACGCGCACCGATCGATTGCGCCTCTCGAAGAAGCGTCACGCACGCTCGATGGAACGCGTGTTCGACGCATTTCACGTCCTCGGCGTCCAGTGGATCTTCAGAGTCTTCTGTGATTTTCAACGCATTCTCCACGCTAAAGAGCGCGCTCGAGGACGTCTCTGCGGTGATCGGGAGCTTCGCGTCTCGAGCGAGGGTTAAAAAGGCGGTCTCGAGCGCCTCGGCGCGCTCGGAGAAGGCTGAGCGCGACATGGGTGTGATTGCCGGTTTGGAGGACGCGTTGTGAGGACAACCGCGTTCGGCGGACGAGTTCGTGTCGAATCGTGTCGTCGTGCGTTGGTACAATTACAGTGATACAAAGTGCGCGTGAAAGTAAAGTGCTAAAGTTTCATCCGCTCCCTCGCCGACTGGGGAGATTTCTGCGTCGTCACGGAGAGGATTGATGTGAAATCCAGTCGTACGGCTGCGTTGCGTCGGCTCGCCATTCGGCGACGGTGGCGGCGAGGAATCGGTAATCCGGCTCGTCGTCTATCGCCAGGTTTCGTGCGTGACGCAAGACAGCGTCAAAGAATGAAATGTCGGCGCGGTAGTCGCTCGGGACGTCGGAGACACCGTACGGGGTGAGGAGCGACGCGCCGTCGGCGACGGCGTATTTCGCGTCGGCCAGCGAGCGAATGTCGATTTCACCGTCGAACTCGTCCAGTTCGTGCGACCACGGTAATCTACCCGTTCTGAGGTAAGCCAAGGTGTAGATTGCGCTCTCAAGGTCGTCTCGCATCGAGATTTTGTGCCCGGCGTCGACGTTGACGCTTGAGAAGAGCACCGTGCCTCTCCAACCGTCTTGCGATACCAAGGTGTCCTTCGCTCGGGCCAAGTATTCTTCGCTCACCTCTATCGACTCACCGAAATCCACGAGCATTATGGCGCTGCCGATTTTCCCGTCTGGTTTTCTCCGCTCAGTGAGCAGATTATCCGGCTTGACGTCGCCGTGAACGATGCGCTCTCGATGCATCGCCTCGAGTGCCGAGAACAACCTCTTGGCAATTCTCGCCGTCGTCACGCTCGAAAACCCAATCCCACCATTCACGCGCATCGACATCTCCTCCAAACTGGGACCGAGAATATCCATCACCAACACTCTCGATTCCCTTCCCATGACGTTTTGTCGGCCAAAGTAACGCGGTTTCGGAAAGCATCTCGGCGCGCTGCGATGCACGCGTTTACAAATGTCGTACTCTCGTCGCAACAAACTCTCAGCGTCCATCTCCACCCCACTCGACGCCACGTCCTCAATCTTGACCGCCACCGCCTCGCCACTCACCGCGTCTTTCCCTTCGAAAACCTTCCCGTACGTTCCCTCACCGACCGGCGTCGTTCGTTCCGCCGCCTCGAGCTCGCGCTCCAACGCCACAACGGCATCCTTCAAACGCAACTTTTTCGCCTTCACCGCCCGAACCTCGTGATCCGGCGCGTACGCCGCCTGCATGCGCTTCAACTCATCCTTCGCCGCGCCGTGCGCGATCCGTTCTCGATCCAGCGCCGCTCGAAGCGTGTCGATGCCACCCGCGCCTCGCTCTCGGTCCACGCGTTGCAACTCTTCAAAGTCTCTGTGTCCGACGACCCTGCGCGCCTTTCTCGCTCCCACAATCGCGTGAAAGGGCTCGATGACGTAAGCGTGTTCGGCGTGACGCGCGTTCGACGACGATCGAGACGCGTACAGTCGCGCATGAAGACGGTTGCGACGTTGCGAGTCGTGCGTGACTGTCGCAACTAATCTCTTCTTTGGACTGATTCTTCCTTTTTCCCTACGCGACAGCGCCGCCGGCGACGACGGTTTCGACGCGATGAGCGTCGTCGTCGTCGTCGATGCGTGCATCATCGCACGCATCGGACGTATGGATGTGCGCGGCGACACAGAGTGACGTTGGAGCCAACTTTCGTTTCATCTTTTTTTTATTCTTCCAACTTCACTCTGTGACGCCGTTCGAGCCAGACTCGTCGCGGGAGTACGAGGTCTCGCTCGCTCGCATCCCATCGGTCGGTTTCATCCGCGTTCATCGTTTCTTTCGTTCGTTCGTTCTCATCGATCGCATGCGCGTCGTCCACGGCTCGCTCGCGTTACGCTTCGGTGCGCTTTTTACCAAACAGAGGAACGCTTCGCCGCCGACGACGACGCCGACGACGCGAGGGCGACGACGACGATGCGTGGCGTCGACGTCTTCGTCGGAAACCGCAGAGGAGTTTTGCGTGCACGTGGATGAGAAGAATGTCGTCGTCGGTTCAGCTTCACGGCGCGAAACCGTTTCAACGCGAGCGCTCGGTAGAGGAAGCTTTGCCGTCGTGCTCAAACGACGACCCGACGGCAGTGGGGATGATTATAAGGCGTCGTCTTTGGCGGGCATGTCTATTTTGGTCACTCGACGGAGCGCGTTGAAGGATGTGTGGCCCGGGGCGCTAGACGTCGTCACGAGCGGCGTCTGTCAAGCGCGCGAAACCGGTGGATATGAAGAAACCATGTCGAGAGAGCTCGAGGAAGAGCTCGGATCGGACGCCGCGGCGGGTGCGATGGTGGTGAAACTATTCGAGTTTCCGTACGAGGACAAGTACATGCGGGTATGGGGGGCGTGCTTCGAAGTTTTGCTTCGAGACGATGCCGAGTTGGCGTTTGAGGATGGCGAGGTGGCCACCGGAGAGTTTCAACCTTTAGATGAGCTCGCGGCGACGCTCGCGAGCGATCCCGGGGATTTTACTCCGATCGGTCGCTACGTTCTCGGGTCGTATCTCGCGTTTAAAGATTGCGGGGCGATGCCGCCGGCGTCGTGGGCGGAGAGGCACGTCGAGCCGACTTCGGAATGATTGATTGATTGAATGAATAGCGTGTTGTTGTAATGTTAAAACAAATGTAGTGGCGCCGTACTTTCGACGCTTTGCGTTTAATTCGGGATACCATCCGTGCGCGAGGCTTCACCGACGGCGTCAACCATGCGATCGTACCACGGCTTGATGGAAGTGTTCTCCATGACGTCGGTAAACGTCTCGAAAGTCTTGACCGCCCGCAAGACGCCAAAGACGCACAAATCCGCGTTATTCGGACCGTCACCGCCACAAAACTTCTTCCCGGCCAGGCCCTCTTCGACAAACTTGTCACACTCGGCGTAAAGCTCGGCGCGTTCGTCAACGATGTTGTGCCTCTTCTTCAGCACACGATGGGCGATGACGTACATGGACGCCGCGCCCACCCATCTCGCCGACTCGCGCTCGAAATACCCAAAGTTACCCCTCTGCGTGATGTAATCGAACGATCGCAACGCCTCGTTCCAGGTCCGATAAATGTTTGGCGTCAACACGTGCACGAACCGATCGTCGATCCACTTCATCCACTTTTCCTCTCGTTCCAGGTACGCCTTGGACTTTTTCCCTCCAAACCATCCGCCCGCCTTCGCGCTCGACCCACTCGCGTCAAACCTCTTCGTCAACTCGGCGACGATCGCGCTCGAATCATTCAGCTTTTCATCCCCCACCATAACGATCGGCACTTTCTTCCACCCATCCTCAACCCATCCGAGTTCGCTCTTCGTCATCGGGTTCACCTCAACCACGTCGTACGGCACCTTGTAAAAGTCCAAAAAAGCCTTCACCTTGTTACAAAACGGGCAGACGTCGTACTGGTACAGCGTCACGCGCTGTCCTCCGAGCGCGGCGTCCATCGGAGACGTCACCGCGGCGTCCATCGTCGCCGACACCGCACCGACGGCGGCAAAACCGACGAGCGCCGCGGTTGCCGTCGCGGCTTTTCGCAACAACCCTGCTTCCTTCTTCATCGTTGACGACGAAGACGAAGACGCCGCGGACGACGACGTCGCGGACGAAGCCGCCGCGCGCGAGAATCCCGATTTCGCCGACGCACCGAACGCCCGCGTCGATGCGAGCGTCGACGCGTCGACACCGCGCACCGCCGGCGTCATCATCCAGGCACCACCGCTCGACGACGACGACGTCGACGTCGTCCACGAAAGATTTCGAACCGCCGCGCGCGCGCCCGCGGTCGCCGCCGTTCGGTGTCGCGCAAACATCCCGACTGCGAGTCTACCGCACCGATTCTTTACCCCGTTCGCTCACCCGCCCGGGCCGTTCCTTCGTTCGTCGGTGTTCGACGCGCGTCGAAAGCGCGCTTTGCTCTGACGACGAGGCGCTCGCGAGCGCGGTGCAAAGCGTCACAATCGCGCGACGCCGCGACCGACGCGACGCCCGAAAGCTCCCCCGCGCGCGCGAATCACACCGAGGTAATTTTTGTACGATTGAAACCCGGTCGAGATGTCGGCGGTGACGACGTTTGATGCGGACGCGACGGCTTTGAAGACGCGGATTCTGTTGCCGAGCATGAATTTGGAAACGACGACGGAACGACGCGTTCGAGAACGCGTTCGGGACGCGTTGCGAGAGGAGTTCGGGGACGACGAGGCGGAGGTGGATGCGGCGATTGTGTCGAGAGAGATTGATGCTTTTTTAAGGACGATTCCGGCTGACGCGGGGGCGGAGTCAGCGCAACAAGAGGAGGAGGATCAGCGCGTCGAGAAGCGAGCTCGGGACGCGAGCGCAAATGAACCAATGTCGCCGACGCTGCTGAAACGCGCGAGGGCGGTGCACGACGTACTTCCACCTGGGTCCCCAGCGACGGCTGTGAGCGAGGATAAGTTGTTGTCCGCGGTGAGGGCGTTGGGTGAGGAAGGCGGAGACGCGAAGGAGATTGCGTCGTTTCTGAAAAAGGACAAGAGCGCCGTGAACAAAGTGTTGTACGCGTTGATGAAGCGAGGGACGGTGACGCAAGAGGTGTCGGCGGGGAATGGTGGTCGACCGAGGTGGTTTATCGCGGATAACGCGGGGACGATGGCAACGGTGGCGAGTAGTCAAGCGACGACGGTGAGCGCAAGAGCGGCGACAAGCTCGATGCCGGTGAACTCAGTAGGAGGAGGAGGTTCGGTAGGAGGCGCGGCGTCGGCACAGCCGGGGTCGTCGACAGTAACAGCGGCACCCCTGGATGGCGTGGTTCCCGTTCAAGATGAAGTTATCGCGCTCTCGGCGACGAAGAGAGTGACGGTTCGCAAATGGAACGGAAACACGCTCATCGACATTCGCGAGTATTACCAACCTGGCGGCGAAGGTGAGTATAGACCGGGAAAGAAGGGCATCTCGCTCAATGTCTCGCAGTGGAGCGCGCTGAAAAGCGTGATTGACGGCGCGCACGACGCGTTCGAACAGTGCGAGAGCACGGGACAAGAAGTCGTGTTGGGAGAGCTCTCCCCGATGCGTCGCGCCGTGGTGAGCAAGTACAAGGGAACGATCTTTTTAAACATCCGCGAGTACTATGAAAAGAATGGTGTAAAGCTTCCGGGTCAAAAGGGCGTGACGCTCACGAAAGACTTATGCGAACGCCTCGTCGCGAACAAAGACCAAGTCTCCGATCGCATCGCGAGCATGTAAATGTCGCTTCTTCGTAAACACATTTTTCGCGTAGCGCTCGCTGTAGCTACTAGGGCGTTTCAATCAAATCTTGTCTCATCCACACCGCGTAATCCATCCCCGACGTCGCGAGATCGAAGCCGTCGAAGAGATGCGGCGCAAGGTCGTCTGGTACGTCGTAGCGCGGGCCGAGCTTCACGATGAGCGTATCGTCGATAGCGGCGACGTAAATGTCCGCATCGGCGCGATGAATGACGACTTTGCTCTCGCAACAAACCTTGGCGCGGGCTCGAATGCGCATGAGCATTTTGATTTCCCCCGGAAGAGATTTTGGCCAGCACATCTCCGGGTCGTGACACCACAGATGTGGACCGTAGACGCAGCAAATGCCAGGATGGGTGAGAATGTACGCGTACCCCAGGGCGAGACGATCGAGTGGAAACGGCCAATGGTTCTGCGGAAATCCGGTGTCGTGATTGTCGACGAAGAGCACCGACATTTGCGGCGCCCAACCTGAGAGCCCTGGTGGATTGCCCTGCGCGTCGATGAGCCTCCAAAACTCGCGTCGGCGAACAGCCTCGGACAGAATGCCCTTTGTCGGAAAGTCAAACAACGCCGAGCTATCATGCGTGGCGGCTAACCAATCCATCAGCACCCGCCTCGCCTTGTCTTGATTGTATTCGAGCACGGAGCCCGACCAACTCATCCCAACAAAGTTCTCGGCGACGCAGAATGCTTCCTTCCCGACGGTTTCTCGGACGTACTCCTCTAGAAATTCTGGTGCAAAGCCTTGCACAAAGTCGAAACGAAACCCACTGTACCCGATTTCGTCGTGCAACCACTCGAGCCACTCAATGAGCACCTCGCGAACGGCAACGTTGGTGTGATCTAAATCTGGCGCCATGGGAATAGACTCCCCCGAGTCGACGGATCCCGTTCCTGGGAAATTTGGATGGTTGCGAACGATGGCTTCGGCACCCCAATCGATCGGTTCTCCTCCTGGCGAGACCTCGTAAGCGAAAGCGATCGGTGTTCCGTTCGCGTCGTAACTTTCCGCGCATCGATGATTCAAAACTACGTCACACACGCTCTTTACGCCCGCCTCTTTGAGCGCTCGAATCAACATCTTCAATTCATCCATTGAACCATAAGATCCATCGAGCGTGTACAATTTTCGAGGCATGTAACCTTGCTCGTCGACGGAAAGTTGCGGAGGCGGCAACCACGCGTGCGTGAACCCATGGGACGCAATGAAATCCACCCGATCGAGCAATCGACTGTAGTACGTCTTGGGAGAATCCTTTCGCGTCGCCGAGAGAAAATCAAACGCTTGCAACATGACGACGTCGCTGTGCGGGCACCTTCTCGAGCATTTTTCAATCTTCGCCTCGCACGCTGCCACCGCGATCGCCTCCTCGTCCACGTTTACGTCTTCGTCGGTAAATTTCCCACGAAGCAAGGCGTCTGATTTTGCCGGTTCGAACAGTTCCGCCGTCCCGCGATTGGCAAACGCCGCCCGCGCCGTGTCTCCGTGCGACGTCGGCACCGAGACGCTGAGAATCCCCTGAGACACGCGCGCATCTGGCTCCACCGCACCCGCGAGCGCGGCGTCACTAGTCTCTTCATCATCATCAGATTCCGTCGCACCGTCTCGCGCGGATTCCAATCGCACCTTCGATCGTTCGGCGTCGAAGTCGCGCGTTCCGTCGCCCAACGCGGACGCGCGAAGAGAAGACGAATCGGCGCGAAACGAGTTCGAAACGCGCGCGCGTCGGGCGACGACGGCGGTTGTCGGACGACGCAACGCGTGGAACACGCGTAAAGTCAAACGCCCCCCGTGTGATTTCGTCGACATTGCGTTTGCGGCGTCGTATGGTGATTCTCGTGCGCGGGTGCGTCGGCGTATGGTGATTCTCGTGCGCTCGTTGTTCAATTTCAACTTGAAACTTTCGCCACTCGACGTCGCTCTCGCGCGTACGCGCTCGCACGCGCACATGTCGCAGGCACCTCTATTGACGCTCGTCGTCGAATCCGCGGCGGACCCGGATGCGCGCGCGATGCTTCACGCGCTCGAAAACGTTGGGATTTCTCGTGAGATCGCGCGCGTCATCCCTCTGGGTGCGCTCACGACGGACGCGCGCGCGACACGCGAGCGCGGATTGGCGGCGTTGACGTTCGGACGGTGCGCCACGCCGACGTTGTTCGCGAACGACGTCGCGCTGGGTGGGGTGAAGGAGGTGGAGGCGATGGGAAGGACGCTCGAGTTGACGCGGGCGGTGTTGGGCGAGGCGGGCGAAGTGGGCGACGCCGAACGAGAAGGAGGAAGCGCCGTCGTCGTGGGAAGGTTTGAACCGCCGGCGTGTCTGAGAGAACCGGCGGAGGAGGAGTGGGACGATCCGATGCGTGGGGTGTCGACGTCGAGGTCGTTAATGGGCCGGTCGAGGTCGACGCGCGCGGACGCGTTTGAGAAGGAAGAACGAAAAAGCACGTCAGACGAAACGCATACGGCGTCCACTTCCAAGGTAAAGCGGGATCCGCGGGGGACGCTGAATCCATGCGGTAAATCCGACGCGGTGACACTGGTGGCGCCTAAACACCCGGTGGATGCGGCGGGGTATTTAAAGAGTGCTTTTGCCGTCGTCGAAAATCTGCATACGGACACATCGACGGGTCTGGTGGATTATGTCGCCGTCGGTCGCGACGCACAGTTTGCCGAGTTTGAGAATGTCACCCAAAGCTTTCGTGCGATTCGTCTCGACGAAGGCGAGTTGGCGGATGAGAACGCACGCAAGGCGTTTCTTCTAAATGTGTACAACGTTGCGGTGAAGCACGCGTACGTCAAATTTGGCGTACCCAAATCAACGTCGAGCCGAGTCAAGTTTTATCGCAACGTCGGTTACGTCATTGGTAATGATTTCTTTACACTCGATGACATAGAGCACGGTTTGCTGCGATCCAATGCGGCGACTCCGTCCGCCATGTTTTCGAAGAGACACTTCAAGTCGACGGATCGTCGATTACGATTTGCGCTATCGCATCTCGATCCGCGGATCCACTTCGCGCTTAATTGCGGTGCGAATTCTTGCCCGCCGATTCGTGCGTACGGCGCGGAAAAGGTGGATGCGCAGCTCGATATCGCCGCGCGCGCGTTTCTCGATGGCTCGGTCGAGGTGGCGTTACCGAAGATTCAAATGTCGAAAATTTTGCGTTGGTATGCGTGTGATTTCGGCGCAACTCCCGAGGAAGTGCTCAGACGTGTCGCGCCCTTTCTTCGCGATGACCCTCGAAAGGCGATAGAGGACGCGTTGGCAGACGGTCGTGTCGCGAGGAAATTGAAGATTTCGTACGCACATTACGATTGGGGCACGAACGCCGGAAAATGCAAGTCGTTTTCGCTCTAGCGTTGATTTTTTGCGCGCGTAGCGTTTATTAGTATACAACAAAGGATGATATTACATTACAGTGGCGTACAGACAACGATTGTCGCTCGGCAAACACGCGCGATTAAACAAATTACGAGTATTCAGGTGCGAATCGCCGACGTCCGTACGGCGTGTCGTCGACGTCTGCCATGCTCTTCGCTCGCGACGCGGCAATCCACGCTTCCCGGTACATCGCGCCGTACTCCCGACACGAGTTGGCGTACTGCGGATCCGACATGCTCACCTTTTTCCCTTCGCAACACTCTCTGTACTCGTCGAAAAATGCGTCAAAACCGCCGCGCAGGACGTAGACTTGCGGAAACGAGAGCGCAGGGTAATCAGCCACGTGGTCGCGCCGATCCAAATTCCGCACGTGCTGCCACATCTTTGGCGCTCTCTCGCTGCTAAACTCGCAGTAAAATACGTACACTCCGTGTATCCCAGCGTGTGCGCGCGCGTGCATGAGCCTTTGCACGTCCGCAGGCAAGTACGCGTTCACGGAGCCGCGAATCCTCCCGCCACCGTGTTCGTACGGAAACCTGCAATCAATCAACACCAAGCCTTCTCGTTCCGCCCCCGTCATCAACGTCCGCACCGTCGCTCCATCGACCGACGGTATACCCAGCGCAGCGTCGAGCGCGGATGGAATCATCGCACACGGTCCGGCAAACGCCGGTGTCGACGGTTCGTCCGCTTCGACGACGAGTCTCGCCATCGAAGGTGTGTATCCGTACGCCGCCGCGTGCGCCGCCAACGCCGGATTCTTCTTCGGCGGCGCCGGCGGCGATCCCGACAGCCGCATCGGCGTCGGCGATCCGAGCGGACGCGCTGTCGTTGACACTCCGGTATCGTCTTTGACGTCTTCCGGTGATCTCCCACACATCGTCCCAGCAGTCGCTCGATGATAATACAATGATTCAAACGCCGCCGCGTTCGTCGAACGAGCCGCGCCGCTGCCCGAATTCGAAGCATCATTCAACGCTCTCGTGAACGCGGATGCCGACGATGGCGTCGCCAGCATTGCCCCTCTCGGTCCTTCGAACGCGGCATTCGCATCTCCGTCGTCGTCTTCACCGTCTCGATTTTTTCGTTTCGCATTGGCGTTGGCGTTCAATCCAAGTTCATCGTCGTCTTCATCATCATCGCCGAACGACCAGTTTCTTCGCATGGGTTCTCCGTCCCCCGGCGTCCTCGTCGCCGTCGCGTTTGTTGATTTACCCATCGGCGTATCGAACGCGTGTCCCCACTGCGTAGTCGTGTTCGTCGTATTGTTGTTGTTGTCGTTCGCAAAGAGCGCTTTTCTCGCGGGCGGACTCGCCCATGACCCGCGTTCGCGCTCCTTCCTGCGCTTCTCCATGTCCAAAAAACACCGAGTGTGCGTTCACCGATCGCACGCGAGGCGCGCGGCGCGTTGACGCGACGATGTGTGACGACAAGATGGAATTTGAGTTTAATCCTTTGCGTTTGAGTGGAATGCGTCACACGTCGACGCACGACACGTCATGGGAAGCCCGAAACGCGGACGACGCGCGTCGCTGTCGTCGACGGTCGCGTCGACGATCGCCTCGTGGGTCGGGTTCGGGAACGGTGCGGCGTTTCGCGGTGGTGGAAGGGAATCGTCGATGCTTCCGATGCATCAGATGATGTCGTCGTCGTCGTCGTCGTCATCGTTTCGTGAACGCGGAGGAAGACGTGGACGCCAACGGTCGACGGCGATGACGACGATCGGGCGGGTTATAGCGTTGGGGACGTGCGCGTGGTTGGTTTTCGGGGGTGGAAGCGGTGGAGGGGGAAGCAGCGACGTGGTGCGTTCGTCGGCGCCGGTTTCGATGTCGAGGAATAACGACGCGCCGAGGACGTCGGCGGTGCGAAAACCGAGACGACCGCAAGGGTACGAGAGTAATACCGATGCCACCGCATCGGCGACGATGTCGACAACGACAGAGGAGGAGGAGGCGCGCGCGGAGGAGGCGAGTCGAGTGATTGAACGGTTGAGAGCAGAACAAGCGAGCGAAGAAGCGACGACGACGAGTAAAGGCGCGATCGACGACGATATGGACGCTGGAGAAGAGATAGAGGTGGATGGTGAAGAAGTCGTCGTTATCGAAGACGTTGCGCGCGAGGATGCGTCGGAACTTTCACGGGAGGAAGTGAAATCACCGAGGGACGTTTCGGCGCCGAAGGACGAAGACGAGACGCTTCGTAGAGAGTTGGAAGAGATTGAAAGCGCCCCACACGTGGCGCTCGAGTCACCGTTTGCCGCGTCGTCCTCGTCATCCGTGAAGACGACGGCGCTCGACCCGACGAGGATACGAACGATTTCTCTCAATCAACCGAGGGCGTTTTTGTACGAAGGATTTCTGACGGACGACGAGTGCGATCACATCCTCGAGCTCTCCCGCGGTCGTTTGCGCAAATCCGGCGTCGTCGACGCCGCCACGGGTGGGTCGACGGTGAGTGATATTCGCACGTCGACGGGGACGTTCATCAACCGCGGGCAAGATGATGTCATCATGGAGATTGAGAAGCGCATTGAGCGCTGGTCGCATGTGCCTCGCATCAACGGCGAACCGCTGCAAGTGTTGCGTTACGAACCGGGGCAAGAATACCGGTCGCACTTTGATTATTTTTTCCACGAGGGTGGTAAAAAGAACAATCGAATCGCCACCGTGCTCTTGTACCTGTCGGACGTCGAAGAGGGTGGGGAGACGGTGTTTCCGAACACGGATGCGCCTGCGAATAGAAATGTATCCGAGTACTCGGCGTGCGGCGCCGGCGGTCGAGCGGTCAAGGCTCGAAAAGGCGACGCGTTGCTCTTTTGGAGCATGAAGCCCGGGGGTGAGCTCGACTCTGGTTCTTCTCATGCGGGATGTCCGGTCATAAAGGGTGAAAAGTGGACGGCGACAAAATGGATGCACGTCAACGCGCTCGGATCAAAGAGAGAGGACGCGCATAAAATCTTTTACGACGGCGGGCCGCTGGAAAATGCGAATTGTAAAGACACTCGCGAAGAGTGTAGGGGATGGTCAGAGAGCGGCGAGTGCACTAAGAACCCGGCATTCATGCACAAGGAGTGTAGAATGTCGTGTCGGTTGTGTCAAGGCGGTTGGCGCGATGGAAGCTACGAAAAACCGCCGTCCGCGTCGATGGTTGCCGACTCTGACGAGACATCTCAATAACGCGATTCGTTTATAGACAAAAAGCAAACCTACCTAGAAACACTACGAAGTCTTCCGCTTCCCTTCCGCTTCCCCGCCGCTTTCCCGTCGTCGTCTCGAAACGAGAAACACGTTGAAGCCAACTAGGAACGCTTGAGCGCCGACGACTTGCACGCGTTCCCACGCCGCGTCTCTCGACGTCAACCCGACAAAGTACACCAACAGATACGGCTGCCAAATGAAACGAACCGGTACGAGCGTCGCGACGTACATCGCGTTCCACATTGCGTGCGTCGCGCCGCCTCGCGTCGACCGCCGACGAAGAATGAGAAATAAAGTGTTCAGCTCAACCAATCCATTCTTACACGTCTCAATCGCTCTCTCGGGTCGTCGCAGCGGGTGCAAGAGGAGCACACCCGTGATGAGGTGATGTAACACCACGACTTTGGCGGCGCTCGGGACGCACTTGGGGTACGCGGCGATCCAGACGCCGTCGAAGAGGATGTAAAAGAGAAATACCTTCGTAACGACCACTGGGTCGATGAAACCAAAGAGTCCGCCGACGCAGAGCGCGGAGACGAGGGATAACACCGGAACGTTGGCAGCGTCGTGCGTTGCGGCGCAGGTCGCGTCGTTGAAACGCATTCGGGTGGGCGGGCGGATGGGGTGTGAGGTGCGGTGGGAAAGCGCTCCAACTAACAGTTAGTTACTAACTAGAGGTACTCGTACAACAAAAATGCTCGGCGCGGTACGCTCGTCGGTTACCGCGTACGGCGCAGAACTGATTAATCTATGAATTGTCAATCGTCGTCTTCCATCGATGCCTCCTCCGCCGCGGGACGTTTGGTGCCTCGCACGCCGGATGAGCTCGGCTGGACTTTGGCGGATGACGCCGGAGCGGCTTTGCCGGCGTTGATCTCATCCACGGATTGATCACCGGGGATGGCAGACTCTGGCGCGAGGAACGTGTGCGCCTTTTGCATCCACATGGAAGGGTCTATTCCGATTCCGCCATCCGTAGCGTCGTTAACGCGTCCGCGCATGGATGCGCTTCTGTTTGGATCCTTTCCTTGCATGTACAGGAGTGCCGCGGGGCCAAGCGAACGAATATACTCGATCCTGCTGGACCCCGCGTTTCGCGCGCGGATGCTCATCGCCGAGGCGGTTTCCGAGAGCTCGGGCGCGGCGTCGGTTGACGCGCTGCGACGCGTTGCGGGGGCGGGGGCGGTCGCCGCTTTCGTGGAGACGTTCTCCTGCAAAGCGCCGCTATTCATGAGGTGCGCTCGAGCGTCCGCCGGTAAAAAGTCTGGAATCGAGTCATCCTTGATGAAATTGACTCGATGTTTCAGCTTTTTGGGCTCGTACTCCACGCGCACGCGCGTACCCGCGGGTTGCTCTGCCAGCGCTTCTTTGAGTTTCGTCAACACAAGCGATGCGCATCGCAAGCCGTCTCGCGCATTCCATGCCCCCTTGTGTTTGGTCACGTACCCTGGAAGTTTGAGCGTCTCTAGCATTTGCGTCTTTAATACCCGACCGCGATCGTCTCGAAACCCCACCATGATTCGCCGAACGCCGAGCGCGTACGATTGCGCCCACCACTTCAACAACTTGTCCTTCTCAAATTTCTTCACCTGGCGCGCGTCGTTCATCACTCTCGACGTCTTCAACTCGACGTAGTTGGTCAGCTCACCTTCGTCCCCATCGCAACAGTCTACCTCTCCACACATGACGACGTTCATATTTCCTAGCTTAGTTTTGACGACGGCGCAAAAACAATCCATGCAATCCACTGGTTCCGTAAACGGCTTTTCCGACGTCACCGCCTCCTCAAACGCGTACCCCCAATAACACATACGCTCGTCACGTTCATCCCTCGTCAACGCTTTCCTTAGACCCTCCTCCGTCTCTTTCACGTTCAACACAATCGTCCGATCGTTCACGAGCTCCGCTTCCATCGTCCACGCTTCGTTTGTGTTCCACGAAGCCGTCAACAGTTTACTCACGTTTCCTCTCCACGTAATCACGTCCACCTCCTCCAACGCCTTCAACTGCCCCGCCGCCTCCAGCGCACCAAATATCGGGTACACTGGTGCTGGATAAATCTCTCTCCGGTCCCTGTCCCTAAAAGTCCCGAACCCTTCGTTCAAATCAATGACGCCTCGCGATGCATTGGCCACCCGAAGCCGCTTCAGGTTGCTCGCGTCGTACGTCGTCAATCGTTCATCTCTTCGTTTGCTCACCTGTTTCCGCGAACACCGAAAATACGCATTCACTAGTCAGTATCGATGGTCGCGTAAGCGAAATCCCAGCGCGCATCGAGTGCCTCTCTCTCTCCGTCGTATTTCCGTACCTGTCCCAACTCGTAAGGCTCTTCGTACTTAACCGCCGGCGCATTCCTCATCGCCGCAGCGCTCACATCCACGAACGCCAACAACGACGGACCCCCACTCGAAGTTGTCCGATCAATCTTTCCTTCGTCATCCCCCTTCTTCTCTTCTTCGTCCGCCGCCTCTTTATCCTTCGCGTCGCCGTCGTCATCGTCAGCATGACTGTTGTTCGATTCACTTCGACGTTGTCGCCGGCGTCGATCGCGTCTCTGCGCCCGGTTCGACGAGCTCAACACCTCGGATGAACTCACGTCGTCCCGCGGGGCGGCGCTGGATTCCGGCATCGCATTCGACGGTTGTGGGGCGTAAGGGAATGAGGCTTGAAGGAACATTGAATTACACTGGCTCTCAAGTCGAGCCGCTCAACGCTTTTGATGTCGAATATTCTTCATGGCGACGTACGCGACGGCGATCCAAAACAACCACAAGCCAAAAACGGCAAGGACGTTTGTGGATAGCGAATGGGAGACGCCGTAGAAATCAGAGACGTTTCTGGCGTCACCGGCGTCGTCGACGAACACCGCCGGTGCGTCGTCACCGAAGTGGTTGCGCATTTGCGCCATCCAGCCGTACCGAACGAATAATGTGTGACGATACCACGCCCAGGCTTTCGGCATGCTCGCGACGCGGATGATGATGCCGCTGAATAAGAGTTGCACGACGTTGTACACGGGTAGCAGCGTGTTGGCGGCGTCCATGTTGGGTGCGACTGCAGCGCAGACGTAGGCGAGGGCGATGCCGCACGACATGACCCCGTAGTTGATGATCCAGAAGTAAAAGAAGGATCCTTGGATGGCGCAGCCGAGATAGAGCATCATTTGCGCGATGAGCGAGACGGGAATGGCCAACAAGCCCTCTTCGATAATTTTGTACGCGATGTAACTCAACAGCGGGTAGACTCCGTCGTCCAATTCTCTGTAGAACATAGCGCGTTCCAACACAACGCTTGGCATGTATCCCGAGGCCTGGAAACTAGGAAGAATATTGAGCATGGATAAAAGACTCGCGACGTTGAGTTGCGTCGATTGGTCTTGAGCCAAACCCTCGGGTTTGCCGATTTTCCAAAAGAGCGTCATCATGACGAAGCCAAACAAAAAGTTACCCGCGCTTCGAGCGGCGACAAAATCGGGATTCTTGTAGTTGTACCTCGTTCGGTATTTCAGGAGAGTACAAATTTTCGACGCCGCGCCGCGCGTCACCTTGGGTTGCGGTGGCGCCGGGAGTTGTTTGGCGGCAAGTGACGTCTTGACGGCGGCGAGGTTCTTCGCCCCGGCGTCGCTCTCCCCGAACACTCGCACGAAGTCGACATCCTCTGAAGCGACGCTGGAAACCAAAAAATCAGCCAAGTTAAGCGCGTTGTCGTACTTACACCCGAGTCCGTTGAAGTACGGTAAAGCGTCGTTCAACGGACCGGCGTAAGCGACGTTACCCTTCTTCAACATGACGAGCGAATCGAACAATCGAAACGCCTCAGATGTCGGCGAGTGAATAGTGGCGATGACAGTCACCCCAGAGTCCGCCAAATGCTTGAGCATTTGCACAATGTCCAACGACGTCGCCGAGTCCAACCCACTCGTCGGTTCATCGAGAAACAGAACATCTGGATTCGTCACCAGCGCGAGCGCCACGTTCGTCCGCTTCGCCTGTCCACCCGAAATCCCTCTGTTCAACGCGTCGCCGACGATGACGTCTTGGCATTCCGACAAGTTCAAATCCTGAATAATCAGCGGCACTCGTCCCAAAATCTCCTCCTTCTCCTCTTCATTCCTCGCCCGAAGCTCGGCCCAGTAATTCAACGTCTCCTTCACCGTCAACATCGGCAGCAAGGTATCAAACTGTTCGACGTACGCCGCGCATTGCATGAACACCGCTTTACTCGCGCGTCTCCCTCCGTAGTACACTCCGCCGCCTTCAATCGTCCCACTCGTCGTTCGCGCAGTCACGACGTCCAACAGCGTCGTCTTTCCGGCGCCAGAGGCACCCATGAGCGCGTGCGTCGCGCCGTGCTTGAACGTAGCCGAGACGTTTCGCAACAGCGCCGTGCGCTCCTTCGTCTTCGAGTGTTCGACAGTGTACGTGATGTCATCGACGACGACGTCGAGGGCGTGTCGCTCGCGCGTTCCATCGGTGAGCGACGCGGCGGAGGATGCGCGCGGGATCTTGACGGATGTTTCCGCCGTGCGCACCGGCGACATGACGGGGGGACTCGCGTGCGAGAGACGGGCCGGTCGCAAAGTGGTGGTTGCGTTGTGTGGCGGCTGTGATGACGTATGCACCCGTCACTTGTCACTTTTTCACTCGGGTGGTTGATCGTACTTGTACAGAGCGTTACACGCGATGTTACATGAATCTAGTTGATCTAATCGAAACGAACAGGTGGGCGGACGAACGAAACGGGTTTGTCGTGGATTACGCGATCCGATTCGTCGTCGTTTTCTGGTTAAAATTTCTCGAGCGCTCGTGAAGACGCCAATCCGCGCGTTCGCTCAACGGCGGCACGACGCATGTACTCGCCGACGACTCGAGTTCCCGCGAGGGCGAGGTCGTGCATGGAATCGAAGACGTCCGCGGTGGTTTTTCCACGATCAAGCTGCTCGCCGACTATTTCTCGGGACTCGTAATCCGCCGCCGCCTCTCCCAACATGGCGCACGTCAAAAGCTCCGGACCGCGTCCGCGTTCCTCCGTCTTGTTCAAGTCCACGAGCGTTTCCCCGTCGAGGTACCCGACCGTTACGGCGCTTAAAATGTCCCGCATCGGCACCCCGGCGTCGATGAGCGCCAACGTCGCCGCGTTTACGCTCGCTGCTCTCGCTCCTCCGTCGTCGCACAACACATTTACCGTCACGTGAACCGCGCACCTCGGCATCAAATCTCCCATTACCGCGTTCTGCAACGCCTCGGTCAACACGCTCGAGTGTTCTTTCGCTCTCCGATCCGTTTTCCTCGCCGCTCGCACTCCCTCTGCCGAGAACGCGCTCGACGCGTACGTCGCTTCCACTCTGCACCGCTCGCTCTCGCCCTCCTCGGGCGGTCCCATTCGCCGCTCTTTCGGTCCCTCCACCGTCGCCTGCGCGATCGTGTTCCCCATCTCGAACCTCGCCGAACCATCCGCGCGATCGTCCACGCCGAACGCGTGTCGAACCCGCCGCGTTTCGTTCGCTCGTCGGCCATCTAGGCGAAGTCCTTCGAACGACACGTACTCCATGGCGGCCGAGCGAAATCGAATACGAATCCAAAACGAACGGACGGCGTCACCCAAAGTTTCGAGACGTCTCGAGTCAATGTACGACGCGGAGATAAAGAGTTCCTTTTATCCGATTCGACCGCGTTTCGCGCGCGTCGATCGCGTTTCGCGCGTCGGTGAGTAGAGCGCGACGACGCGTTCGCGAACTCGCGTCACTTTTCGCGGCGTTCCGCTCCTTTCTGGGCACCCGCCCGCTCGCCCGCGATGCGACGCGCGCCGTCGACGACGCGCGTGGCGATTGAATTATTAATATTCATACTACACGCCGCGGCGTGCGCGTCGTCGCTCGCGCGCGTGTTCCCGGGGATCGCGACGTCGTTCGCGCGACGGTTCGCGAAGGTTCGCATCGATGCGTCGGCGGCGTCGAGCGGCGGCGGAAGCGGCGGAAGCGGAGGGAAACGACGGTCGGGGAATAAAAACAAGCCCGACAACGCAAACTCTCTCTGTCACGTCGACGGGAGCGCTTCCACCGACGATGGACGGCGACGAAGTGGCATTGGCGTGTGGTACTCGTACGGACACGCGCTGAACTACGCGAGCGCGACGACGGCACGTTCGACGGATAACAACGTCGTGGAGATGCTGGCGGTGTACGCAGCCGTCGTGCGTCACGGGAGGGATAATGATCTAACGGTGTGTAGCGATTCGAGGGTGTGTTGCAAAAAGTTGGAACGTTTGACGATGACGCCGTCGGCGACGCGCGCGGGCGAGTGGATGGACGCGGCGACGCTGTGCGTCGCGTTCGCGCTGAGTAAAAGAAGAGGGAAAACGACGATACGAAAGGTTCGCGCGCACGTCGGAGGGAATCACACGTCGAACGCGCGGGCAGATCAGTTGGCGTTGATTGGATCAAAGGCAGGGGAGAGGGAAGAGGAGACGTGCGGGTTCGCGCCGAGATGCGAAGAGACGCGAAGCGGCACGATCGTAACGGTGGCGAGAGCGGCGTGTGATGGGCGCGTTTTGCGCGAGCTCGCGAGGTTTTGTAGCGGAGAAGAAGGATTTGGGAACGGGTGCATAGACGGGAACGGGACGAGCGAGGCGCGGCGGAGAGCGCACGAGGGCGTGATGGCTGACGTGAGGAGAACGGATCGGTCGGGCGCCGAATCGCTCGTAAAGCCGGCGCCGTTTTCGGATGATTGCACCGTCACGGATGTGCTTGCGCTCGATTGCGAAATGGTTGGCGTCGGAGAATGTGGCATGGAGAGCATGCTCGCGCAGGTGTGCGTGGTGAATGAACACGGGAACACGGTGTATCTTTCGTATAGTCGCGCGTATAAGAATGTGACGGATTATCGCACGCGCGTGTCGGGCATTCTCCCGCGACACGTCGACGGAAGCGCGCCCGAGTTTTCAAAGGTGCGCGCCGAAGTGTCTGAGCTCATCAAAGACCGCATCGTCGTCGGACACGCGTTGGAGAACGATTTTGCCGCGCTCGAGCTGCACCACCCTCGAGAGCTCACGCGAGACACGGCGAAGTGGCGTCCGCTGCTCAAACCGCCCAGGTTCACCCGACCGAGGCGGCTGCGGCATCTCGCCCGGGATTTCTGTTCGTTGCGCATACAATCGAGCGACGGCGCGCACGATCCCGCCGAAGACGCTCTCGCGGCTCTGTGCGTGTATAGGAAATTTAGAGATAACTGGGAGGCGCAGCTGAAAGCCGCGGCGCAGGGCAAGCGAGCGAGAGACGCCGATCGAAATCGCGTTCCGAGCGCTTCGCTCGACGTCGACGACTCGGATAGCGACGACGACGGGGGTGTGAAGTAGCTTTACTTTTTAGTCGGTGTGATGTTCACTCGCGCGATCGATCCTTCGGTCGCGACGTTCTTCGCCCGCGGCGTCGCGCGTTGGACAGTTGGACAGTTGGACTCACATATAATAAGTATTAGATGTCTATCAAGTGGATATGTTGTACCTCTCAATTTCGCCGTTCACGACTCATCGTGTGTTGAAGGGAATGAATGGAAGTTTTGAGCTCGGGTTGGCTTCACTCGGACGCGCGCAGCGTCGAACCGACCGACGTCGACGATGGACGTCGAATCGGCGACGTCGCGTCATCGTCGGAGCGGCGGTTCCGTCGGCGGCGCGGCGAAGGTTACACGTCAAAATCATAATCAGTTTTTAAAGCGACTCGTCTTGGGCGTGTCGTTGCTGTTGATTTTGGCGATGATTCAGCGGGGATTCGTCGAACCGACGACGCACGCACGACGACACGCGGATGCGCTAAAGGAAGAATCGTTCCGGCGGCGGTTCCACGGCGCGTCGAGCGCGGAGGCGTTGGTGAGAGAAACGCGGGAGACGATGGCGACGTTGGGCGCCTTGGGCGTGTTGCACGACGCCGTCGGTTTGTTGTCGGATATCAACGGCGTCGTCGTGGATGGCTCGAAAACGTTCGGGAGAAGCTCGAAATTGACGCTCGTGACGAACGTGGCGAGTCGGTGAGGGTATAAGAAGGCAAACGTGGACGGGTTGGAGAGGTTGCGGCGGGAGTTTTCCTCTGGGGAACTCTCGATTTTGGGCTTTCCGACGGATGATTTTCATCAATTGGGCACGCGGGAAGAGCTCAAGAACGATTTCGAGAGCGTACTGGACGTGCTTTTCGAGCCGTTGGCGCTGGCCGATAATCCAGTGTTCGATAAGCTCGTTCGGGCGGGTCAAGAGAGCGAAGAAAAACCGGCGAATGTGGAGTGGAACTTTGTCAAATTTTTGGTTGATGAAGACGGACGCGTGCTCCGGCGATACGGTCCGGGCATGGATGCCGATAAGATTGCCGCCGATATTCGAGACGAGCTTCGATAGTTGAGGATAAATTTAGTATAGACGACACCGCGGAGCTGGTTCATTCAGCGAATCGAATACCCCGGACACAGACGTGACCGCGCGCTCGAAAACCGACACCGCAGTTGGCCGAGCGCGCGCGAATAACATGCCTTCGTCGCACAGAGAGTTTAACGCAGAGAGAGACGGGGCGCTACCCTCGCGCACCGTTCACGCCGTCTCCTCGCTCGCGTGCTCTCGACGAACAAGCAGGGATTGCGTCCGGTATTCGGCTCGCTCGATGAGCAAGCGCGAGCGCGAGCGACGCTGGCTTCCCGGGTCAACCATGTATCAACGATAAAAAATACACATTGACTTAAAATCACGATAATACAAGTAGTAGATCTCGTTTCCAAAACCCTAACGCTTCACGCGTAGTAACGGACACCTCGGGCGCGCGCATCCAACTCGTCACACGCACGCGCGACGACGTCTGACGATGCGCGCGACACCTGCGACGGCGCCGATGCGCGCGCCATCGTGCCTGTCGACGCACGGCTCGCGGACCTCATCGACGCGTCGTCCACGCGTCGCTCGAGTCCTCGCGAGCATTCCTGTGCGTTCTCGTTGTCTTCCGTTGACGACGCCGACGCACTTCGCGTCGACGACGAACCGGCGAAGGAACGACGCGATGGAAACGTTCGCATCGCGTGTCGGGTTTCGCGTCATCGCGAGAGCGGAGAGCGGGGAGAACGCGACGACCAGCGGCGGTGAGAGGAACGACGGGGGATCCTCTTCGGTGAACGGAACGCCGAGCGAAGGTGGACCGACGGCTTCGGTTTCCGTGACTTCGACGGCGGGTGAGACACCGCAAACGATGCAAGGGCGAACGTCGCATCCACCGTTGGCGATCGAGCGGCGAAAAGAGGACGCGACGGCGATCGCGCCGTTGGAGACGCCGACAGTTGGAGCCAACGAAGCCAACGGAGCCAACGAAGTTCCGAGCGTCAATCCTCCGACGGTGACGCAAACGACGCCGCCGGCGATGACAAAGCCGGTATTAAGCGAAGATGAGTTGTTACCGCCGTCTAAACGCGAACCCCGGGGTAAGGAGGTGAAGGAGATTGAACAACGCGGGGAGGCGGAGAAGGATGGAGGCGTCGGAGGTAAAGACGTCGGCGGCTCTAACAAGGATGGAAACGAGCCGTCGACACGAGCTGGGGAGAAGAAAGCCGGCGCAAAATCGAGCGCTGGGACGGCGACAAAAACCAAGACAGGCGGGGACAAGGTTGCGGGGGATAAGAAGCTGGCGACACCGAGAAGCCCGCCGCCGCCGAGCGGCGGTTCCATTAAATCCGCTGCGGGTTCGTCGACGGATTTCGATCCAAACGCGGCGCAAATCGCAGATGGTGGAGGTGATGGTGACGATGACGACACGCGATCTGGTGGCGGCGGTGGTGGGGGCGGCGACGATGACGAGGACGAAGAGGAAGAGGAGGAGGATGACGACGATGAGGTTGTGCTTCCGGATCCGTGGTACAAGCTTGCCATTGAAGAGACAGAGCGAGAGCTCGCGCGAATGATGCAACAGTTGTTGAACATTTGGATCACGCGGGATCCGAGCAAGACGACTCGTCTTGTTCTCTTCTCCGTCATGGGCACCGGATTGTTTCTCGCTTCGTTGCTTCTCTACCCCGAGAATCCGCTCGAGTTTAGCGATGACGGGCTCTTTAGTTCCGTCTTTGGTCGCAACCCGCGATGGGTGGTGAACCGAGAACTCGGCCCAGTGCAGCCGACACTGTTAAGCACGACGTGCGCGTGCGCGGTGGCGTTCGCTAAAGTTCGTCTCGGCGCGAACATGTTCAAGTTGTCGCCGTTTATGCACGGTGTGTTGGGCATTCCTATGGGTTTCATGTTGGTGTTTAGGTGGAACAATGCGCACGAGCGTTGGTGGTATGGACGCACGTGTCTGGGGAACATTTTGTTTTACTGTAAAAACCTCGGGGGTACGTTTTGCACTTGGGTCGGTCCAGATGATCCAATGCTCGCCGCTCGAGCACTCGGATTGATTGGCGCACTCAAAGAGACGGTGGCTGATCGTTTGAATGGGACCGTGCTCAACGACGGGGCGATGCTCAGTCAACTCACGACGCCACTCGATCCGCACGACTTGGAGGGTTTGTGCCTGGCGGATAACAAGGTGCTCTACTGCCTTGAACAGCTCAGAGGCTGCGTCCAGGATGCATTCACGCGCGGGTACGTGCCTCCAGCCATTGCGAGCACGATTCACAACGAAGTGGCGATGATTATGGACAATTACGGAAGCTGCGAAAAGGTGGTCAACCAGCCGCCTCCCGGTTGCATCATCACGCACTTGAAATCAACCCTCATGGTTTACGTGTGCTCATTACCGATGATTCTCGTGCACGAGGTTGGCGTGTGGGGCGTCGTGCCAGTGACGACGATTCTTTCGCTCGCGCTCTTCGGTATCGAAGCGGCGGCGGAACAGATTGAGCAACCGTTTGGTAACAGACCGTACGATTTACCCGTACGCGCGTTGATGAATAGCAACTCTCGCGATTTGGAACAGACGAGTAGCAAGGTGCTCGGATTGACTGGTTTTGTTAACGGGGTGAAGATGTCATTCACGCCGGAGACGGTACCTGCGGCGCTCGCCGCGCCGCCGCCGCCGCCAGCCAAGGCGCCGAAGACGACCGCGGATTCGACTCCTGCCAAGGCTGTCGTGCCGGCGACGCCGGCGAAACCGGCCGTGACGACCAAGGAGAAGGAGAAGGAAGCGCCGATCGCCAGTGCGACGACGTCTGCGCCGAGCGCCAAGGAGGACGCATCAACGTCGCCCACCTTGGCCATGGGTGCGACGATGTCGGTTACCATTCCGAGCATTCGTAAGGATAACTCTGTGTTCCTCTCTAGTGAGCGACTGGAAGCGACTTCGGTGAACCAAAAAGAGAGTCCGTTCGCGTTCCACGCGGATGATGCCTCGACTTCGACTTCGACGACGATGCCTGCGCAGCAAGATGCCGCGCGCGTTGCGCCGCAGTCTTCGCCGGCGCGCGAAGAGGGTGACGTTCCGTCGCGAGTCCCCACACCTCCGCCGACTACGCCAATCCGAGGAAAGACTGCGCTCCAGGCTGCCATGGACGCGGTGGCGACGTCTCGCGCAACGACGCCGGCGCCCGTTGGCGTTCCGTCGACGCTCTCAGCGCTGCGCACGGGGCAAAGTGAATCGAAGAAGACACCTTTGCCAGCTTGGAAGTCTCAGACTCCGATTGAAATTTACGATCAAGTCTTGGACGAGCGCCCGAGCTCTACGATTCCAGACAGTCCTCGCTACCACACCCAGCGCATCAAACGTCGGGACTCGTACGGTCAGCAATTCTTCGACATGTTCCAGCGCCACTCGAGTGGTGACGAATCTGGCGATGTACTCAAACGCACGTCTTCGTTGCAACGCTCCAATAGCACCAACGCGCTCCAATCGCCGAGCTTTACGAGAAGTAACCCAGAGGGCGAGCGCGACATTCGTGACATTCCGTTCACTCGCAGCGCTTTCCGATCATCGCCGTCAAGGTCGGATCTCGCTGCCGAGGAGGATGGCGGCGTACCCATGCGCCGCGTCGTGCCTCATCGCACGGCGTCCGTTACGGACATGAGCGCGTTGGAGGAGGCTATTAAACGCGCGAGAGAGGCGCGCAGACGCAGCTCAGGCGTGAACAATTAATTAGATGAAGACCAACTACATGCGACTTGTAACAACACTACAGCCATTTCAAGACACAGACTGCAAACTTAAAAGTTCATCACCATTGCCGATTCATCCACGCCTGCACCGGCGAGAATCGTCTTGACGTCATCCGTCATTTCTTTTTGTCCGCACAACACTGCGAACGCGTTCGCGCCGTCAATCAAACCCTTCGCGATGTCCTCTTGGAGCGCGTCTTGCACGTGTCTCCCAGATCCGTCTGAATACACCCGAACCGTCTCGCACCCCCACGTCGCGCTCTCCGCCAGAAAAGCCGTCGCCTCCTCGTTCGCCGTCCCGTAATACAGCCTCACGCTCTTTCCATCCAACGCCCCGGACGTCAAAAGCGCGCGAATCGGCGAGATACCTGACCCTGTGGCGAAGACCAACGCGTTCGGTTTTCCATCCGCGGCGCCCTCCAACGCGAACCCTTTCCCCATCACCGGCGACGTTTCCACCACCGTGCCCACCGCGCTCTGGCACACCTCCTCCGCCGTGGATCCAGGGACGGATTTCACCAACAGCTCGAGCGTGCCGTCCCCGCATCCACTCTTACCCGGGGCGTTCGCCAACGCCAGAAACGCTGGTTTACCCTCCGCGCTCATTCGCACTTGCATAAACTGCCCCGGAATCCCGTATCCCGACGCCGCGTCCGCCCCGACGTCGATGCACACGCGTCTCAACGGTCCGTTTGCATCATTTGTCGCCGGTTCGTTGGCTGAAATCGTCGCCGTGGACCAGGTGAAATCGTTCCAACCGGCGCGCGCGGGGATGCGATAGTACCCTCTGCTCGCGTTCGATTTGCCGTCGAGTTTGCGACGACGGCCGAGAAGAATGACGCGCGAGGACGCGGAGCGGATGAGCGTTGCGCCTGCGTGGCGAGTAGTGTTCATGCGGCGCGGTCGGTTCGGGGCTGGGGCACCGCGGCTTGTGTGCGCGTATCAATAAAGTCTAGTCTACTCGCGATGTTGATCTTCAACAAGAGCTCGCTCGCTCGCACTTTCTAATACTCGACGTCGTCTTCATCCTTGTCACGGCTCAGCCAACCGGACGACTGATCGGTGGCGCACTCGAGAGCTAACAGGGCGAACCCGCCGCATGGATGCTCGACGTGCGAACGCCGACGCGAGGCGTGCGCCTCCATTTCATCCTCTGACATGCGTAAACCGACGACAGAGTGGACGTCGAGCCGAAACGCCCCGTCGGATCGACGACGAGCGTCCAAATCTGTCTCCACGCTTCCAGCGACGGAAATACCGGCGTAGACGACGCGGTTCGCGCTCATGCGAGCGTGGTCGTGAACCGCGCGACCTCGGTAGGTTTGAGTGAACGCGTCAATCGGGATGACGACGTCGACCCACTCGCCGGCGGGTGGCTGAAAAGCGCACTGCCAAACGTCTCGCGACGTATCATCCGTCAACCAATTTTCTGTGCGCAGGCTCGCGATGTACGCACGTCCATCGCCGCGAACGCGGTAACTCAACGCGTCGAACGCGTCGAAATCCATCACCGGGTCTGGATTGGTGAGCGTCGCGACGAGAGGTTTCGTTCGCATGCCGGCAAAGCCGCTTCTCACGAGCGCCGATTGGCCTCCGATTGGAATTTCGCTCGAAATGTTTCCACGCAACACGCCGTAAGACGACGTCAGCGCCAGAACGTCTTCGTTCGCGGTTACATCAGCGGTATCATTGCTCGTGGACGTCCGAATCGCCGACGAACGCCGCCGACGATCGTATCCGTCGTCGTATCCATCCGATGCTTGGCGCTCCACGACGCACTCGCTCGCGCCGCCGTGTTCGAAATCCCCGAACGCATTCCACCGCGCGACGTCCGCATCGTTCGCAAAGGTGAAAAGAAAAGTTGCAGGCGCGCCCGACGTCGTCGCAGACCACCAGGATGCGCGGGACGGGTGCGCGCGCGCGAGTCTTTCCGCCGTTGGCGTGGCCTCGGTCGTTGAAAACGCTCGCAAATGTATCGAGAGACTGCTCGTCTTCAGTGCGCCGCCGTCTCGCGCGGACGAAGCGAGAAATCGGGAGATGAGAGTATGCGCCGCGCGTCGCGCCCCAATGGAAACCATGACGACCGACGATAGACGTCCGCGCGGCGTCGGTGAGTGAGGTTGCGCTTTTGTATCACCTAAACCCTAGGGTTTAGTTAGGGTTTAGGGTTTTGAAAGTTGATTGGATCGCGTCGACGCACTCTCGCCTCACACGCCGCCGCCGACCCCTCGAGCGACGCAGCCCGCCGAAGCATTCCACGACGACAACGACGGGAGAAAGTACTCTCCGGCTAAAACTCCCGAGCTTGGTTGGGTAAACCCACGTCTATCGACGAGGGAAACGCAATCGATTCGTCGATCGCGAACGAGGTTTTCTCACGCACGACACAGACACAACGCACGCGATGGACGACGACCACGAACGCGATGCGGATTACGGCGATGAGGGCGACGATCACGACGTCGAGGACGCGATGGATGCGGAAGACGGCGCGGATGGTGACGCGACGGTGATTGAGAGCGATGAACACGGAGCGGCGGGACGCAGAGCCGGCGCGGGCGGAGGAGGACGAGCGGTGCCGAGACACGAGCGAACGACGACGCCGTACATGACCAAGTACGAACGCGCTAGAGTTTTGGGGACGCGGGCGTTGCAGATTTCGATGAACGCGCCGGTGCTCGTGCAGTTGGACGGGGAGACGGATCCGTTGGAGATTGCGGGGAAGGAGCTGCGGGAGAAGCGGGTGCCGTTTGTGGTTCGTAGGTACCTTCCGGATGGGTCATACGAAGATTGGCCGGTGGATGATTTGATTGTGCACGATCCGGATCAACGGCGAACGTAGGGTGGTGGCGACGATGCGAGGAGAATCGGCGCTCGTGGGTTGTTTGCGGTTTTTGGTTTTTAGCAGTGGGGAACGGCGAAAACGCGCGTTTACGCGAAATGCTGCACCTCGATTTCACGATCCAAGACGTAGACGACGATTATGAAATAACGATACTAATAGCACTACATGGTTTGATGAAACCGTCTCTACTAAGTGTGACGCGTGATATGTGAATGACGAGACCCTAGGCGAGCGTTTTAGTTTCGGATTGGACGTCGAGTCGTCGAGCGAGCACGCGCTCAAGCGTCTCGTCGTCCAATTCGGAAATGCCAAGAGTCGCTCGCGACGAGTTGGTCACCGCGAGCCCTTTCATGCCTTCGCTTCGAAGTGCGGCGAGAAGATCGACTGCCGAGGTGACGTCGCAGGAAAGCGCGGTGACGCATTCCGCAAGACGTTTTGTCTTGGCGCGAATCGACGCCGGACGTCGAGACGCGCCAGCAAAGACGTCCGCGTGCGCCGCGCAATCAATCTTGAACTGTTCGACGCCGGTGCGTGAAAATAGCGCGGTGCATGCGACGCGCTCGACGATGACTCTGGCCGTTTTACTCGCGATAAATCGCCAGCACTTGTTGAACGCTGCCGATCCGAGCGCATCTTGCGCATCGGAAACTCTATCTCGAAGCGGTCCGAGCGCCGCGAGCATGTATCCGCTCGCGCTGACGTTCGGCCGCTGCGCATCATGGCCCAATTCTTCGTCTTCGATTGCGTACTGTTCGAGGTGCAGAGATCCGATGAAGGCATCACCAATCACCTTGTCTGTGAACTGCGCCGAAGCGGCATCCGCCAACGCTTCAATCCACCTCGCGGCAAACTTCTCAAACTTGACCGCGTATGTCTCGCACACCGTCTCTCCTCCGAATTCCAACACAAACGTTTCGTCCGCAAGGTTTCGTAGCGATCGAGCGAGCGCCACGCCGGCGTTAATGGTCATGGACACCATCTTCGCTCCTTCGCTCCCCGCTCGCCAGCTCCCAGTGGCGGCGACGAGCGATCCCAAGCCTTTGGTTCCGACCGTCCTCGACTCACACACGTCCAGGAACGCATCGAGTAGAGGTACGGCGACGACGTTGACAAAGTACAGCCGCCAGTCGTTTCTCGAAAGACCCACGGCGGACTCGAGGATATTCTTAAACTCGACGGCGACGATTTCGGCGATGTTTGGCACCTTAAATTCCAAGTCGCCATCATCCCCGCTGTTCCTCGTCCAGTTCTTTCCGTCGCTCCACGCCTTTGCCGCACGACTCAGCGCATGTTCTCGCTCGCACTCCATCCACGCGTCGGCGTACGCTCGGTGGCGAACGAGCGCGTCAAGCGCTCTCGGCGTCTCGGGTTTGGTAGAGTACGGATTCTTAGACATCTCTTCGTCAAAGGCTCTGCACTCGTCGGCAACATGCAACCACCACGGCTCATCGTCGCTCTCTGCGCATGCCACGCACACATGCGTACGAATCACGTCGCACACTGCGTGTATCAACAACGAGAGGTAGTGTCGCGTCGTAGAGACGGCAATCTTTGGTTCGTCGACAAAGACGACTCGATCGAGTTCCGCGCGTAAAAGTGCAGGTGTCCTTTGCGTCAACTCTTTGGCGCACGCAAACATTCTCTCCGGTTTTCTCGGATCGCTCAGCGAACCGTTCGTCGCGAAGGTTACCCGAATCGCCTCGGCGAGATCCTCCACAAAGGCGAGCGCGACGTCGTCGTACGCAAAACTCAATTCTCCCGCGAAACGCGCGCGCGTCTCGCTCGTCACTCTCAACACGTGAAATGATCTCACGAATCGCATTTCTTTCATCGCCGCGTCCGCCTCGTCCTCATCCTCGCTTGTCAGCCTCCAACGAAACTCTTTCAGCTCGGTTGGCCGAAGACTCGGCGGCCATCCCGACGCCCGAAGCTTTTCTCGAAACAGTTTCCACGTCGCATCGCGTACGCCATCGCACGCGCGTTCCCCGTATCGACGCAGCGTCTCATTCGCCCTCTCCAACGCCGCACGTTCCTCCTCGATATCCATGGATGACGAAACCGAACCGGTTTGAACGACTACGTCGAAATACTCCGCTGCGCGTCTCGCGTTCACCGCCGCTCGCTCCAATTTCTCCGTAGTTGCGTCCTCGTCTTCGAATTCGCTCACTCCAATCGCTGCGTCCATCGCATCCACCAACGCGCGCGCGCACGCCGCGCGCGTCTCGCAGGTGGCGACGCCCGCGGAGCTCTGTCGAACCGCTTCGGCGTCGAAACCATTGCTTGCGCATTCGCGACGAGACGCATCGTCGTCGGTACCGTTGTCGTCCTCGTCAAAATCCACAGCGTCCATCCAGGCGCGAGACGTTTCCGCCAACGCGGACTCATACGCGCGACGCGCGCTAGCCACATCGTCGGCGAGCGTCTCGAGCGTCGTCATCGTCGTCGTCGTCTCAACCAACCGACGAACGAACGAACGCTCACAAACGCGCGCGCCCCGCGCGATAAAACCCCGACGACGACGCGCGGTCGATGAAGAAACGTCCCACCGGTTTCCTTCGCGCGATGCCCGATCGACGCGTCACCGATGACGGCGCGCGCGTCCGCGTGTCGCGCGTCGCGTGGATCAATCTAGTCACACACACCCATCATCAACTAAACAAAATTCCATCGATCATTTTACCGATGCGTTCGCGCAATTGTCCGATGAAAACCCTCGATCGAAAAACTTTGATCGATAAAACGCGTGAGACGGACGGCGGCGCGCCATTCCGAACTCCGCAGACGGTCGCGCGACCTCGCGCGGCGACCATCGATCGGACGATCGGAAACTAAGTTTCTCATCGCATTCGTTTCGCGCGCGCGATTTCGTTTCGCGCACCGCAAGTACGTTCGTCGGCATGTTGTCGGTGGAAAAGCGCAAGACAATCGGCGCTCTGGCGCTGGGAAGTCTGCTCGGGGCGGCGGTGACCTTTGGCACGGTGTACCCCGTGCTCGACGCGTCGTGGAACGAAGACGGGTCAGGAAGCGGGAACGCGGTGGCGTGCGCGACGGCGCAGCCGCAATCGCCCAAGGATGTGTCGAACGCGTTGTATGGGACGAAG
>Ga0255757_10000592_pt1 | contig 35778 bp, 39 predicted proteins | sample 071ome_27_FD_179957 | JGI IMG/M metagenome (GOLD analysis project Ga0255757, IMG submission 179957) | Coastal salt marsh microbial communities from the Groves Creek Marsh, Skidaway Island, Georgia - 071409AT metaG (version 2) | ecosystem: Environmental > Aquatic > Marine > Intertidal zone >...
CGCCATGACCGTCGCGGGCGTCACGCTGGGGGAGACCTGGAAGGACGCCGAAATCCACAACCCCGACGTCATCCGCCCGCGCGACAACCCGCTGGGGCCGGACGGCGGCACGGTGGTGCTGAAAGGCTCGCTCGCGCCCGACGGCGCGGTCATCAAGCAGACGGCGGCGGACCCGTCACTGCTGAAACATTCCGGCCCCGCCGTGGTCTTCGCCGACCGGGCGGATCTCGATGCGCGCATCGACGACCCGGATCTGAACGTGACGGCGGATTCGGTCCTCGTGCTCCAGAACGCCGGGCCCGTCGGCGCGCCGGGCATGCCCGAATGGGGCATGTTGCCCATCCCGAAGAAGCTGCTGGAAGCGGGCGTGCGCGACATGGTGCGGATTTCCGACGCGCGCATGTCGGGCACCAGCTACGGCACCTGTGTCTTGCATGTCGCGCCCGAGGCCCATGTCGGCGGCCCGCTGGCGCTGGTCGAGGACGGCGACATCATCACGCTGGACGTGGAAGGCCGGGTGCTGGATCTGAAGGTGGACGCCGAAGAACTCGCCCGCCGCCGCGCCGCCTGGACCCCGCGCAAGCAGATCCCCGAACGCGGCTACGTCTCGATGTACGCCGCCCACGTCACCCAGGCCGACAAGGGCTGCGACTTCGACTTCCTGCATGCAGGCGCGGCTATTCCGGAGCCGGAAATCTTCTAGGTCGCGAATTTTCGGGAGAAATGGTGCCGCCGGTGTGAATTGAACACACGACCTCACCATTACCAATGGTGCGCTCTACCCCTGAGCTACGGCGGCACGTCGTTCGAAAACGCGCGGGTTATGCCACGCGATTCCCGGTACGGCAAGGACTGCTGTTGGCGGGTTTCCCTACCCGTGCAAATATCGGCATAACTGTGTTCGTCCCTGGCCGATGGAGTGAGCTTTCGTGTTTGACCGGTTCCGCCTGGAACTCCAGCGCCACAAGCAGCGCCCCTTCCTGGAAGCGGTGGCGGCGGCCTGTGCGCTGGTCGCGACAGCCGACGGCGAGGTGAGCTTTTCCGAGCGCGCGCGCCTCGACGCCGTGATCGACAGCCTGTCCCAGCTCCGCCTGTTCGACCCGCATGAGGTGGTGGACGTTTTCGACCGGAACGTGGCGCGGCTCGCGGAAGACGATGACGGGTTCGAGGATCTGCTCAAGACCATCGTCGCGGGCACCAAGGACGACGGCGCGCCCGACCTGCTGCTGCGCATCAGCGCGGCGATGAGCCTGGCCGACGGGCGCGACAGCGCCGACGAGCGCGCAGTGATCGACAGGATGTGCGCGGCGCTGCACCTCGGCGGCGAGGCCGTGGACGCGGCCTTCGCGGCAATCGAGGCCTGACCGGTTTCACAATTCCGGAGGAGCGACATGCTGAACCTGATCAATCCGTCCACGCTGCCCACCCCGCCCAGCAACTATAGCCATATCGTCGAGGTACCGGACGGCACGCGGCTGGCCTTCATCTCGGGCCAGATCGCGTCCGACGCCGACGGCAACTGCCCGGACGATATCGCCGGCCAGTGCGAACAGGTGCTGCGCAATGTTGAACTGGCGCTCGAGGCCGTGGGGATGGAGATCACCGACCTCGTGCGGCTCAACGCCTACCTCACCGACGCGAGCGATGTGGCGACCTTCCGTGAGATCCGTGACCGCTGGGCCGGCGGGCACGCCGCCGCCTCGACGCTGGTGGTGGTCGCCGCGCTGGCCTCGCCCGCCTGGAAGGTCGAGGTGGAGGCCGTGGCGGCGCGCGCGGAATGACGGCGGACGATGACAAAAAGCCGTCCGGCAAGCCGTCCCCGGGCGATGAGGCCGAGGCGCGCCGGGAGCGTCAGGCGGCCGCGCTGCGGGCGAATCTCCGCCGCCGCAGCGCCCAGCGCCGCGAGCGCGAATCGGTTGACCGCGACTCCGGCGCGGACAACGACGCGTCTTAGGCGCTTAACAGGCTGAAATTGTTCGAAAAAGTTGTCCCCCTGCGGCTTGCTTGAGGGGAAATGGGGCATTGGGTACAAGCCAAAGGGCCGCAAAGCACATCCGTGGGGGCCGTCCGATGCCAATCATGCCCGATACCTGGATCAGAGACATGTCCCGCAAGACGGGCATGATCGAACCCTTTGTCGATGAACAGACGCGCGAGGGCGTGATCTCATACGGGCTGTCGTCCTATGGCTACGACGCGCGCGTGTCGGAAGAGTTCAAGATCTTCACCAATGTGGATTCGGCGACGGTCGATCCGAAGAACTTCAACGAGAAGAGCTTCGTCGATCGCACCACCGATGTGTGCATCGTGCCGCCGAACTCCTTCGCGCTGGCGCGTACGGTGGAATACTTCCGCATCCCGCGCGACGTGCTGGTGATCTGCCTGGGCAAATCGACCTATGCGCGCTGCGGCATCATCGTGAACGTCACGCCGCTGGAACCGGAATGGGAAGGCCATGTGACGCTGGAGTTCTCCAACACCACGCCGCTGCCCGCGCGCATCTACGCCAACGAAGGCGCGTGCCAGTTCCTGTTCCTGAAGGGCGAGGGGCCGCCGGAGGTCTCCTACGCGGACCGCAAGGGCAAATACATGGGCCAGCGCGGGATCACCGTTCCCAAGCTGTAGGCGCGCGACGACACGCAATGGCCGTATTCGCCCTGTAGGGCAGGGGGCCGGTAAAGATTTCGGGGACCGCAAGGGGCCATGGACAAGATCAGAATTCGCGGCGGCAAGCCCCTCAACGGCACCATCCGGATCAGCGGTGCGAAGAACGCCGCCCTGCCGCTGATGGCCGCCTGCCTGCTGACCGACGAGCCGTTGGTGCTGTCGAACGTGCCGCATCTGGCCGACATCACCACCATGGCGAACCTGCTGGGCCAGCATGGTGCGCAGGTCTCGCTGGAAGGTCATGAAGGCAATGGCGGACATGCCGGCCGCGTCATGTCGCTGACGGCGAAGGACATCACCAGCACCACCGCGCCCTATGACCTTGTGCGCCGGATGCGCGCCTCCGTGCTCGTGCTCGGCCCACTGGTTGCGCGCGAGGGGATCGCGACGGTCTCGCTGCCCGGCGGCTGCGCCATCGGGACCCGGCCCGTCGATATCCACCTGGCCGGGCTGGAGGCGCTGGGTGCGGAGATCGAGGTCGAGTCTGGATATATCCGCGCCACCGCGCGCGACGGGCTTCGCGGCGCAAAGTTCGCTTTCCCCAAGGTCTCGGTCGGCGCGACGGAAAACCTGCTGCTCGCCGCCAGCCTCGCCAAGGGCCGGACCGTGCTGGAGAACGCGGCGCGTGAACCCGAAATTACCGACCTGTGTGAGTGCCTGATCGCCATGGGTGCGAAGATCGAGGGCGTCGGTTCGGATACTCTGGTGATCGAGGGTGTGGATCGGCTGCACGGCGCCCGGCACGCGATCATGCCCGACCGGATCGAGGCAGGGACCTATGCCATGGCCGCCGCGATCACCGGCGGCACGGTCGAGCTGGAGGGCGCGCGCCTGTCGCACCTCGATGCTGCGGCCCAGCAGTTGCGCCACACCGGCACCACGATCGAGACCCGCAACGGCGGCGTCTATGTCAGCCGGGCCAACACGGCGCTCAAGGCCGCCGATGTGGAGACCGACCCCTATCCCGGTTTCCCGACCGATCTGCAGGCGCAGTTCCTGGCCCTGATGACCGTCGCCGAAGGGGCGTCGGTGGTGACCGAGACGATCTTCGAGAACCGCTTCATGCATGTCCCGGAACTGCACCGCATGGGCGCGAACATCACCCTGCAGGGCCGCTCGGCCCTTGTGCGCGGGGTCGAGAGCCTGACCGGTGCGCCGGTGATGGCGTCTGACCTGCGCGCCAGCGCCTCGCTGGTGATCGCCGGACTGGCGGCCGAGGGCGAGACCGAGGTGCGGCGCATCTATCACCTCGACCGTGGCTATGAGAGGCTGGAAGAAAAGCTCCGTCTCGTCGGGGCCGATGTGGAACGGGTCGAGGACACCGAATGAGCAGCGCGGTTCCACTGCTGCGCCTGAAGGCGGTGGATGACGGCGACCTCGCCGTGATGTCGGGTGCATTGCAGGACGCCATCGTGCCCATCGGGGATATCGCCTATTCGCCCGGAGACCGCCAGTTCATGATGGCGGCGAACCGCTACCGCTGGGAAATCCAGCCGCCCGACGCCACCTCCGGACAGGGAGAGCGGGTCAACTGCGCCGTCACCGTATCCAATGTGATCGAGGTGAAGCGGCGCGGCATCAACCTGGGTGACCGCAGCCAGTTCCTGAATCTCCTGTCGGTCACCTGTACCGAGCGGACGGGCGAAGCGGGCATGTGGGTCGATTTCACCTTCTCCGGCCATGCGGCAATTCGGCTGGAAACCACGGAACTCCTGTGCCATCTAGAGGACTTCGGCGAACCCTGGCCGACCCAATGGCGGCCCCGGCACGCGGACGACTGACCTCGTTCGCGTTGGAGCCCGGCAGAAATGCCGGTTTTCCGGCCGTTCCACGGGTTCGTGTGGAAGGTGGATTGTGTCCAAGACGAACGACAAGCTGATCCTGGCCCTGCCCAAGGGGCGCATCCTCAAAGAGGTGCTGCCGGTACTCAAGCACGCCGGGATCGAGCCCGAGGCGGCATTCGACGACCCGGATGCGCGCCAGCTCCAGTTCGCGACGAAAGTGCCGGAGATCGAGATCATCCGCGCGCGCGCGTTCGACGTGGCGACCTTCGTCGCCTTCGGTGCCGCCCATTTCGGTGTGGCGGGCAGCGACGTCATCATGGAATTCGACTACCCCGAGCTCTACGCGCCGCTGGACCTCGACGTGGGCAAGTGCCGCCTCGCCGTCGCCGCGCCCCAGTCGGTCGTTGCCGTGGACAACCCGCAGCGCTGGAGCCATGTGCGCGTGGCCACCAAGTATCCGAACCTGACCCAGCGCCATTTCGCGCGCCGCGGCGTGCAGGCCGAATGCATCAAGCTCAACGGGGCCATCGAACTGGCGCCGTCGCTGGGCCTGTGCCGGCGCATCGTCGATCTCGTCTCCACGGGCGACACGCTCAAGGCCAACGGGCTGGTGGAGATCGAGACCATCGCGGAGATCAGCTCGCGCCTCGTGGTCAACCGGGCGGCCCTGAAGACCCGCGCCGGCATGCTGACCGGCTGGATCGACCGGATTCGTGACGCGGTCCAGGACGGACGTGATGCCGCGTAGGCTCGACGCCGCCGGATCCGATTTCGCGCAGAGCTTCGAAGACTTTCTCGCCGAACGGCGCGAGGCGTCGGTCGATGTGCGCGATGTCGTGTCGGACATCCTCACGCGGGTGCGCGCCGAGGGCGACGCGGCGGTCCTCGACTACACCGCGAAGTTCGACCGGCTGGAACTGACCGCCGACGGCATGCGCGTGTCGGCTAACGAGATCTCCGCCGCGAAGGCATCCTGCGATGCCGATGCGCTGGCAGCGCTGGAGACGGCGCGCGGGCGCATCGCGGCCTATCACGAACGCCAGCGCCCGGCCGATTTCGACTATGTGGACGATGACGGCGTGCGTCTCGGCAGCATCTGGCGAGCTGTCTCGGCGGCAGGCCTCTATGTGCCGGGCGGGACGGCGGCCTATCCGTCCTCCGTGCTGATGAACGCCGTGCCCGCGCGTGTGGCCGGCGTGGAACGCCTCGTCATGGTCGTGCCGTCGCCCGACGGAGCGCTGAACCCGCTGGTGCTGGCCGCGGCCGACATCGCGGGCGTGGACGAGGTGTACCGGATCGGCGGGGCGCAGGCCGTGGGCGCGCTGGCCTACGGCACCGACACGATTGCGCCGGTGGACAAGATCGTCGGGCCGGGCAACGCCTATGTGGCCGAGGCCAAGCGCCAGGTCTTCGGCGTGGTCGGCATCGACATGATCGCGGGACCGTCGGAAATTCTGGTGGTGGCGGAAGCCGGTGCGGACCCGGACTGGATCGCGGCCGATCTGCTCAGCCAGGCCGAACACGACCCGACTGCCCAGTCGATCCTGATCACCGACGACGCGGCGCTGGCCGATGCGGTCGGCGCGGCGGTCGAGGCGCAGCTCGCCGTGCTGCCGCGTGAGAACATCGCGCGCCCGAGCTGGCAGGATTTCGGTGCGGTGGTCCTGGTACCGGACATGGACGCGGCGCTGCCGCTGATCGACCGGATCGCGCCGGAACATCTCGAACTGATGACGCCGGGGGCCGAGGCGCTGGCCCCGCGTATCCGCAACGCGGGCGCGATGTTCCTGGGCGCCTATGCGCCCGAGGTGCTGGGCGACTACCTGGCCGGTCCCAACCACGTCCTGCCGACGGCGCGCACCGCGCGGTTCTCGTCGGGTCTGGGCGTGATCGACTTCATGAAGCGCAGTTCCATGTTCTCCGCCGATGCCGCGAGCTTCGCGAGGCTCGCGGAACCGGCGATGACCCTGGCGCGCGCGGAGGGGTTGGAAGCCCATGCCCGCGCGGTCGAGGTGCGGGTGGGCAAGCCCGGTCCCGGCGATGAGCAGCGATAGCGACCGTATCGCCAGCATCGAGATCGACAACCCCGGCGTCGTCCGGTACCACCCCGATGTGGAGCGGGAAATCCAGGTCGCGATCTACGACCTGACCGAGGACAACAGCTTCGCCCCCGACCCTGCCGAATTCGGCGATGTGCCCGCCGGGCCTTACGCGCTGGTGCTGCGTGCACAGGGCCGCCGGCTGCTCTTCGATATCGCGACCCAGTCGGGCGATACAGTCGGTGAGATGCCGCTGCCGCTGGCGCCCTTCCGCAGGACCATCAAGGACTACTTCACGATCTGCGAGAGCTACTACGAGGCCATCCGCACGGCTTCGCCCTCGCAGATCGAGGCGATCGACATGGGGCGGCGCGGCCTCCACAACGAGGGGTCGGACAAGCTGCGCGAGTTGCTCGCGGGCAAGATCGGGGTCGATCACCAGACCGCGCGGCGGCTATTCACGCTGCTCTGTGCGTTGCAGTTCCGGGCGTAGGCGGCGATGGCGAACCTCCCCGGCAGCATCCTGTTCGCGTGCGACCGCAACACCATCCGCTCGCCCATGGCCGCGGCGATCATGCGCCACATCGCTGGTCAGCGCGTCTATGTCGATAGCGCGGGTGTGGAGCCGGACGAGAACGGCCCGGACGGGTTTGCGGTCGCGGCGATGCAAGAGGTCGGCCTCGATATCGCGACGCATCATCCCAAGGGCTTCGACGAGGTCGGCGACGGCTCGGTGGACCTGATTATCGCCTTCACCCCCCAGGCGAAGGACCGTGCGGCCGAGTTCACGCGCACGCTGGCCTGCGATGTGGAGTACTGGCCGGTGGCCCATCCGGCCGAGGTTTCCGGCAGCCGCGAGGCGCGTCTGCAGGCCTACCGGGAGGTCCGGGAGGCCCTGTTTTCGCATATTCGCGCGCGTTTCGCGGATTCCGATGCACCGGTCTGAGCGCACGGGTTGAACGCGTACGCCGGAAAAAGCTTGAAATTCCCGAGGTTTTCCGCTTGCTTGCGCCATCCCGCCACGGGGGCGGGACGATGAAAACAACTCGAAGAAGTGCATGGCAAAAGAAGACCTGCTCGAATTTTCCGGCACCGTGACCGAAATCCTGCCGAACGCGATGTTCCGTGTGGAGCTGGACAACGGCCACGAAGTCCTTGCGCACACCGCCGGTAAAATGCGCAAGCACCGCATCCGCGTTCTCGCCGGTGACAAGGTGAACGTGGAGATGACGCCCTACGATCTCACGAAGGGACGCATCACGTTCCGCTACAAGTAGCGGCGTGACGCAGCGCGGACACACACCGTGCGTGCGCCGGACCGGCGCATCGATCACCCATCCCCAATGCGGAGACGCGGCTTGACCGTGCATCTCGTTCTGGCGTCCGCCTCGCCGCGCCGGCGCGATCTGCTTGCGCAGATCGGTGTCGTGCCCGACGCGGTTGTGCCTGCCGACATCGACGAAGATCCCCTGCGCGGGGAACTTCCGGCGCAGCTCGCAAAACGCCTCGCGGCGGAGAAGGCGCGCGCGGTTGCGGCCACGCATACGGGCGCTTACGTGCTGGCCGCCGATACGGTGGTGGCTGTCGGCCGCCGCGTGCTGGGCAAGCCCGGTGACGCGGACGAGGCGCGGGCGTTCCTGCAGCTTCTGTCCGGACGCCGCCACCATGTTCTCGGCGGCATCGCACTGGCCGCGCCCGACGGCCGGACGGTCGTGAAGCTGGCGGATACGGCGGTCCGGTTCAAACGCCTGAGCGACGCCGAGATCGACGCCTACCTCGCCACCGACGAGTGGGAAGGCAAGGCGGGCGGCTACGCCATTCAGGGCGCGGCGGCGGCCTTCATTCCCGCGATCAACGGGTCCTATACAAACGTGGTCGGCCTGGACGTCGCGATGACGCGCGCCATGCTGACCGGCCTCGGCTATGGAGCAGGCGCATGAGGGCGGAGACGGTTCTGATTGAGGCCAGCCCCGGTGAGGTGCGCGGCGCACTGATGCGCGACGGGGCGGTGTGGGATGTGGTGCACCACCGCACCTCGACGCCCAGCCGGATCGGCGCGGAATATCGCGGGCGCGTGCGCCGGATCGAACCGGGCATCAACGGCGCCTTCGTCGATATCGGCGTCGGCGCGGATGCGTTCCTGCGCGCGCGCGACGCGGCCCCCGCCGACGACAAGGGAAAGCGCCGGGCGCGCATCGCCGAGATCGTCCATGAGGGCGAGGGGATCGATGTGCGCGTTGTCGCCGACGCCTTCGCCGACAAGGGTCCGCGCGTGGTGCGGATCGAACCCGCGGGCGGCACGGGTGACGGCCCCGGCGAGCGCAAGCCGCCCGAGGGCCCCGTGGGCCAGATTCTCGAACGCTTCGCCAGCGACCGGCTGGTCCGGATCATCTGCAACGACGCGGGCGTCGAGAACGCGGTCTATGCCTGGCTCGACGCGAACATGTCCGATGCCGATCTGACCATCGAGCGCGGACGCGGTTCACTGTTCACCGAACGCGGGGTCGAGGATGCGATCGAGGCGGCGCTCGCCCGCCGGATCGTCATCCCCGGCGGCGCGGAGCTGGTCTTCGACCAGGCCGAGGCCCTGTGTGTGATCGATGTGAATTCCGGTGCGGACTCCGGCAAGGCAGGCCGCGCGGCGCGCGACGTGAACATGAAGGCGATGGGAGAGATCGCGCGCCAGATCCGCCTGCGCAACATCGCGGGCGCGATCGTGATCGACGCGCTGAAAATGGGCGCGCGCGACGACCGCAGCAAGGTGCTGGACCGGATGCGCGGCGCCGTGCGTGACGATCCCGGCGGCGTGCATGTGCTGGGCGTGACCAATCTGGGCCTGATCGAGATGACGCGCACCCGCACCGGCCCGACGCTGGCCGAGCGGCTGCTGGCCGCGCCGGCCGAGCCCACGCTGTCGCCCGAAACCGTGGCGTGCGACGCCCTGCGCGCGGCGATCCGGACGGCGGCGAAGACGCCCGCGGGCGGCTACCGCCTGCTGGTGGCGGGACCGGTCGCCGATTGCCTGGAAGGCCCGATGTCCGGCGCGCTGGCCGAGGCCGCGCGGCGCACGGGACGGCTGGACATCGTGCGCGAGGCGGGGCGGGACATGGCCCGATTCGAGGTCGTGTTAGGGTCCGCCCAACGCACGAGTTCAAGCCCGAAGGCGACATGAGCAAGAACTGCCCGATCTGCAGCAAGCCCGTGGCCGAGAAGCACCGCCCGTTCTGTTCGGAACGGTGCGCGAATGTCGATCTGTCGCGCTGGCTGGGCGGCGAATACCGCATTCCGACCGACGAGGCACCGACCGTTTACGAGGGCGGGCTGAACGGCGGCATGGACGACGATACGGACGGGCGCGGCTAAATCCCGATTTCATCGGGTCGGACGCTGGACAGGCCCGGCGAATTTCCGTATATCCGCGCCTTCCAACTGACCCGTGTGCCCGGGTAGCTCAGTTGGTAGAGCACGCGACTGAAAATCGCGGTGTCGGTGGTTCGAATCCGCCCCCGGGCACCATTCTTCCCGAAAGTCCCAATTCCCCACATTTCGTGGCAGGCCGCTTTGCGAAAACCGCCTGTTTTTGGCGGTTTTCCGGCATTCGCCTTTTCAACCTTTACAGGTTGTCGCGCCTGACCTGTAAAGGCGTTTACGCGTAAACAATTGAAATTGCGCATTTTATTTGGGGTCGCGGGTGCGCGCCGTTAGGGTCCTTGTGCCGCCGACAGGAGAGATGGCGGTAACGCTTCAAACCCAAGCAGGCGAAAGGTGCATCCCGATGAACCAGATCTCGAAAGCCGCACGGCCCGATTTCCGCATCACCGAAAGCGCATGGCGCGCTCCGGCTGCCACCATCGAGTACGACAAGGACGGGAATCCCGCCACGGTCGTCTCCGCCTTCCGGTCCGAGGTCTCTGCGCAGCCCGTCCGCCAGCCGGACGTGGCATCCCCCCGCCCCGCGATCGAGATCGCGCGCTGCGACACCGTCGAATATGACGACGGCAATCCGGGCACGGTTCTCGCCTGAAGTCCGGGGAACAAGGAAACGCGAAGGCCCGCCTCAACCGAGGCGGGCCTTTTTCATTGTCTGTTGGACGTGCGGCGTCAGGCCGCTTCGCGTGACTTGGGAATGCCGCCCATCTCCACCCAGCGGTACCGGTCGTCGAGGATCGGCGCGAGTTGCCGGCGGCGATCGTCGGTCATGCCGATCCACATGCGCAGCAGGTGGCGCTTGAGGTCCGGGTCGTCATAGTCCTCATAGGCCTCGCGGGCATGCAGGATCGAGTGGTTGTTGATAAACTGCATATCGCCTTCCTGGAAATGCATCTGCAGGCGCAGTTCCTCGCGGTTCGAGATTTCCTGGAAGACATCCAGCGCCTCGCGCTGGGCGGCACTCAGCGCCAGTTCATCACCATACCGTGACACCGATTCCATGAAGGACCGGTTGGTGATGCGCGCGGCCATCCGGCCGTTATGGGCGCTCAGCATCGGCACGTCGTACCAGGGCTGCTCGCCGTTCGGGTGGTCGCCCCGCCAGTCCACGTGAAAGGGCCGGTACATCACGTCCAGAAGGTCGGGCCGCTCGGCGCGCATCACGTTGTGCACCGCCGGCGCGCTGACGAGGAAACTGGCGCCGCCGGATTTCGACTTGCGCAGGCAGAACAGGCCCAGCAGATCGACGGGAAGCTGGTCGCAATGGAAATCCAGCTTGTTGCGCGTCTGGTAGCCGCGCGCATTGGGATCGTCGAGCGTCTTGCCCTCGTCGGTGACGTGTCCCAGCAGGTGTCCGCGGGAATTCTGGGACACCGGTCGTCCCATATGAACCCCGATGCCCCAGTAAATCAGGGCGCATTCCCCGTTCGTGAAGCGCGCGCGCGGGACACCGCGAATCAGGATCACGCCCAGCCCGTCGGTGACCCGAGAGGTGAGTTCGTCGAGGCGCGCCTTGAATGCAGGGATCGGGAACTGGTCGGCGGTGAACGGGATCGTCAGGCCGGCGGCCTTGACGGCCTGCAGCGCGGCGTCCAGTTCGGCGATCTCGTCGTCGTCCAGCTCGTAGAGCCAGCGGCCGTCGTGCTGGATTTCCGGTCCGACCCAGCAATCCGGACTGTCGATCTCGTCGCGGATAATCTCAATCATGTTTGCCTCGGCTTTTTATGGATTGCGGCAAACTTAGCGAGGCCCCGGGACCGCGTGCAACGTGTTCAATCGTCCTTTGCCCAATGGCCTGCCCATTTGGGCGCAACGCGAACAATGGCTTCGACAAACCACTTGATCTACGTGGGGGACGCTGCCATCGTTTTTGACAATAAGGAAATTCCGGATCGGTTCCCGAACAGGGGAGCCGTCACCGGGTTCAGTCATGCTCAACCGGGAAAACAGGGAGGATCCCCCCATGAAATTCATGAGCACCATCATTGCTGCCGCCAGCGTTGTTGCGCTTGCATCCGCAGCACAGGCCGCCGAGCAGTACCGCATCGGCGGTGGCCCGGCCGGCGGCGGCTGGCATCCGGCGGTCAGCGCCGGCGCACAGCTTCTCAACACCGAGCTGGGTGACAAGTACAAGTTCAACTATTCGCCGTCGAACGGCTCTGTCGATAACGTCCGCCGCGTCTCGCTGGGCGACTTCGATACCGCCTGGGGCCATGTCGGTCAGATCTTCCAGTCCTGGACCGGCACCGGCCTGTTTGAGAAGGACGGCGCGAGCAAGGACTTCCGCCTGATCGCCAACGTCCGTCAGCAGACCCAGATCGTTGCTGTTCTCGCCGATAGCCCGATCAAGTCCTATTCGGACATGAAGGGCAAGATCGTGAACCTTCTGAACAAGGGTTCGGGCTCGAACGTCAACTGCCGTAACATCATGATCGGCGCCGGCATCATTGATGAGATCGAGGTCCGTAACCTCGGGTTCTCTGACTCAGCGCGTGCGCTCGGCGACCGTCAGGTCGACGTGTTCTGCTCGGCCGGTGCGCCGTTCACGATTCCGGCTCTGACCCAGCTGTCGATCACCAAGCCTGTGCGCTACATCGGCCTAAGCGACAAGGAACAGGCTGACGTGATCGCGTCCAACCCGTTCTATGCCGCTGTCACCATTCCGGTGCAGCCGGACGTGAAGGGCATGACCGAGCCGGCCAAGTCGATCGGCTATGACGTCTTCTGGATGGTCAACAAGACCGTTTCCGATGACGCCGTCTATGACATGCTCAAGGTCACGGCCTCGCCGGAGAACCTGGCGAAGCTCGCCCAGACCGCTGGTTACTGGAAGACGCTGAGCGGCAACTTCGAGAACCTGAAGGCTCTGAAGATTCCGGTGCATCCGGCTGCTGCCAAGTACTGGAACGAGCGCGGCGCGAACGTCCCGGCCGAAGTGGTCGCGGGCTTCTAATCGCCTGTCGGTGTTCGCCTGAGGACACCACACACAACGACGCGAAAGGCGCGAAGAGATACCCTCTCTTCGCGCCTCGTTCGCATCTGCCGGTGACGGCAGCTTCTCAAGATATTTTCGGGGCAGGGAACAATGGCCAGCGGTACCGTCAGGGTCCTCACCAGTATCGGCATTCTTAGCGACGAGATGGCGCCGCCGCGCGACATGCAGGGCATCGTCAAGCTGCTGTTCTCGATCATCGCGGTCGCATACTCCTATTTCTTCCTGCACATCTCCTTTTTCGGCCCCCCGGTCGAAGGTGTGTTCCGCGGTACGTTCTTCCTCGGCGTCGCGGTGATGTCGCTGCTGCTGTTCAAGGGGCGGCAGCAATCCTTCCGCGAACGCATCATCTGGCTTGATGAATTCTTTGCGCTTGCCAACCTCTTCATGATGGGCGCGGCGCTGGCTGTTCTCGCCCACTGGTACTTCATCGACCAGACCGAACTCTGGCGGCGCTATCGCGGCGATGAGGTGCACATTGTCGGCCTGGTCGGCGGCCTGATCGGCGCTGCGGTCTATGTGTTCGAAGGTTGGCGCATCAAGCAGCGCGACGGTTTCTCGATCTCCGATGTCATGTTCCTGGCCGGCGCGATTCTCGGTGTTCTTTGGTGGGTCCTGAACCTCGACGAGCTGCGCACCAACATCGGCTCGCTGGTGCCGGCCCCGTTGGTGATCTTCTCGGTCATGCTGGTGGCCGTCAGCTTCGAGATCGCCCGGCGCATCGTCGGTCCGCTGATCCCGTTCCTGGGCTTCCTGTTCTTCATCTATTCCTTCGATGTCGTCGCGCAGGCGATGCCGGGTATTCTCAACCACCTGGGCTATCGCACCTCGCGCGTGATGGAATTCCTCATGCTCTCGACCGAGGGCATGTTCGGCCTGATCACGAACACTTTCGCGACCTTCATCGTGATATTCGTGATCCTGGGCGCGTTCCTCGAAAAGACGGGTCTTGGCGCAGTTATCATCAACACCACCTACCGTCTGACCGGCGCGAAGACCGGCGGCCCCGGCCTTGCGGCGGTGATCAGCTCCGGCTTCTTCGGCATGATTTCCGGTTCCGGCGTTGCCAACGTGATGACGACCGGCACGTTCACGATCCCGCTGATGAAGCGTGTCGGCTACCGCCCGGAATTCGCGGGCGGTGTGGAGGCCGCGGCTTCGACCGGCGGCGCCTATATGCCGCCGATCATGGGCGCCGGCGCGTTCCTGCTCGCGGAACTGACCGAGGTCAGCTACTTCGAGATCATCAAGCTCGCGCTCATCCCGGCCATTCTCTATTACCTGTCGGTCGGCCTGATCGTGTATTTCCGCGCCGTGCGCAACAACCTGCACGGCGTTCCGACAAGCGAACTTCCGCCGTGGTCGGAAATCATTCCCCGCCTGCATCTGCTTCTGCCGATTCCGGCGATGGTGTTTTTCCTCGCAGTGGGCGATTCGGCCTTCCTCGCGGCGGCGAAGACGATCGTCCTGATCATCATGTTGAAGACGCTCGACCTTCTGGTCTCCATCCCGACCGTGAAGTCGGAGAACTCCTGGAAGCCGTACCTGGCGATCTCCATCGCCGTTGGCGTTCTCGTTTACTTCTTCGGCGCTGCTGTCGGTGCGCCGTTCATGTGGTTCGTGGAAGACTATGTCGGCATCGGCATCGGTGATGCGGCCTACTGGGTTTTCTTCACCTTCATCGTGCTCAAGGTCGCGGAAATCCTGATCTACGGTCGTGACGACAAACGCGCCGCGGAACTCGAAGCCCAGAGCGACGACGACTTTGTCGGTGTCCATGTCCAGACCGAGACGATGACCGGCCTGGGCGATGTCGGCAAGGAACTCGTCCGCAACATCTGGAACTCGCTCGAGGCGGGCGCCCGGAACACGCTGGTGGTCAGCTGTATCGCCGGTGTCCTCGGTATTCTGCTTTCCGCAGCGACCAAGTCGGATCTTCCGGGCAGCGTCGCGGCGTTGCTTGTCCAGGCCAGCGGCGGCTACCTGCCGATCGCCATCGTACTGGTGATTATCGCGGGCTACATCGTCGGTATGGGCCTGCCCATTGCCGCGAGCTACGTCATTCTGGCGATCTTTGCGGTCGGCGCGCTGACCGAGCTGGGCGTGCCTTCACTGCACGCGCACATGATCAGCTACTGGGTCGCAGTTGTCAGCGCAGTCACACCGCCTGTGGCGCTGGCGGCCTATGCGGCGAGTTCCATTGCCCAATCGGATCCTGTGAAGACGGGCAACCAGGCGCTCAAGCTTGCCTCGATGATCCTGATCACACCGTTCCTGTTCGTGTACACGCCGATCCTGCTGAATGGCACGGCGACGGATATCACGATCACGGTGATCGCGACCTTCGCCGGTACCTATGCCTGGGCGCGTTTCCTCGATGGTTACCGCATCGGCCGCAAGATTCCGTTCGAACGCGGCATCTGGCTGCTTGGTGCGATCTGTCTGCTGATGCCGGCCGGTCATTTCGCGGCCTTCGTGCTCGGGCTCGAGAATGACCTGCGGTACGAGGCCTATGTGCTGGGGGCGGTCATCTTGGTGGTGACCTATTTCGTGCAGCATGTTCGGGTTCCGGCCGCCGCGAAGTAGCGGTTGCCGGTACGCCTGTCGCGTCATGTGCTCCGCGTGCGATCTGACGGAAAATCGGTCGTGACCGCCGCGAAGATTGCACTCGGACCGCTCGCCACATCGGTTGTGGGCAGCTATCCGCAGCCGGAAAGCCTGATCGACCGGGAGGTCCTGCTGTCGTCCGGCGTGCCGCGCGTGCGCGCGCGGCAGATCTGGCGGGTCGCGGACAGCGAACTCGAACCGGCCCAGGACGAGGGCACCGTGGCCGCGATCCGCGACATGGAATCGGCCGGGCTCGACATCGTCACCGATGGCGAAATCCGGCGGGAGAGTTATTCCAACCGCTTCGCCACCGCGCTCGACGGGCTCGATATCGACAATCCGGCGGAGGTTCCCAACCGCACCAACGGCACGACATGGGTGCCGCGCATCGTCGGGCCGATCCGCCGCCGTGAACCTGTCCAGAAGCGCGATATGGAATTCCTGCGCGCACATACGGACCGCATCGCCAAGATCACCGTGCCAGGCCCCTTCACCATGAGCATGCAGGCCGCGAACGAGCATTACGAAAGCCCGCGCGAGGCGGCGATGGCCTATGCCGACGCGGTCAATGCCGAAATCCACGACATGTTCGCGGCTGGCGCCGATATCGTCCAGCTGGACGAGCCGTGGATGCAGTCGCGTCACGAACAGGCGCGGGAATTCGCGGTGGAGGCGATCAACCGGGCGCTCGACGGCGTGACCGGGACGACGGCGGTCCATATGTGCTTCGGCTATGCCAGCGCGGTGAAAAACAAGCCGAGCGGTTATTCCTTCCTGCCGGAACTGGACGCGGTAGATGCCGATCAGATTTCGATCGAGGCGGCGCAGCCGGACCTCGACACCGCGATCCTCGAAAAACTGCCGTCCAAGGCCGTCCTCGTCGGGGTCATCGGTATGGAATCCCCTGAGGCGGAAAGTCCGCAACTTGTGGCCGAACGTATCCGCGCCGCCCTGAAACACCTGCCGCCGGAGCGCATGATCGTTGCGCCGGATTGCGGCATGAAATACCTGACGCGCGAATCCGCGCTGGCCAAGCTCACCGCGATGGTGGAGGGCGCGCGGATTGTGCGTGCGGAACTCGGTCTTGAATAGCCCGCCGGTATGCGTTCCGCGCTGCGCCGCTATCGCGGGCGTATGCGTTGTTCGCCGGTACCGGACGGTTTAAAAAATCTGGACACATCTGTTCAACGGTCGCCACAGACGGCCGGTCCAACCCAAGCGAGAGGGAATGCGAGAATGGCGAAGATGACGGGCGCGCAGGTCATGGCGGATCTGCTGAAGGGATACGGGGTCACCCATATCTTCCATGTGCCGGCGGTGCTGCGCACCACGATGGTCGAACTGGAAAAGCGCACGGATATCAAGCGCCTGCACGTCCATTCCGAGGCGACGGCCGCCTATATGGCGGACGGCTACGCCCGCGCCACGGGCAAGCCCGGTATCTGCATGGCGCAGGTGATCGGCGCTCTGAACCTCGCGGCGGGCCTGCGCGATGCCTGGCTGGCCAAGTCGCCGGTGATCGCCATGACCGGTGGGCGTGATCCCAAAACGAAGTTCCGCGGCGTCTATCAGGAAGTCGATGACATGCCGGCCTTCGAGCCGGTGACGAAGTTCAACGCGACGGTCGATGATGTCTCGCGTTTCCCTGACATGGTCCGCCAGGCCTTCCGCGAGGCCACGACCGGCACGCCGGGCCCGGTGCATCTCCAGTTCCGCGGCAATGAAGGCCAGATCGATGCCGAGGAGGCCGATATGGAGGCCCTGGTCGAGGAGGCCTTCGCGCAGACCCCGGCCTATCGCCCGGAGCCGTCGGAAGATGCACTCCGCGCCGCGATGGCTGCGATCGAGGCAGCCGAGCGGCCCGTGATCGTTGCAGGCGGCGGTGTGAAGGCCTCGGGTGCGCAGGCCGATGTGGTGGCGCTGGCGGAACGGCTGAACATTCCGGTCGCCACCTCGCTGAACGGCAAGGACACCATTCCTGCCAATCACCCGCTGTCCGTCGGCGTGGTGGGCACCTATTCGCGCGAAAGCGCCAACATCATCGTCAACGAAGCCGACCTGGTGATCTATATCGGCTCCTCGACGGGCGGCATGGTTACGCATTTCTGGGCGGTGCCGAAGATCGGCACGCCGGTCGTGCACATCGATATCGAGCCGGCGGAAATCGGCCGCAACTACCCGGTCGTGGCCGGTGTGCAGGCGGACGCCAAGACGGCCGTCACGCGGCTGCTCGCCATGACCAACGCCGAATCGGCGGGCCGCCGCGCCGCCTGGGCCGCGCGCGCTGCCGAGGCCGACCAGCAGTGGCGTACCAAGTACAACGACCTGCTGACCTCGGACGCCATGCCGATGCGGCCGGAGCGTATGTGCCACGAGCTCAGCCAGCATCTGCCCGACGACGCGATCGTGGTCGCCGATACGGGCCACACCGGCATGTGGATGGGCGGCATGTTCGACCTGACCTCGCCGAACCAGAGCTACATGCGCTCGGCCGGCCATCTCGGCTGGGCATTCTCGGCGGCGCTGGGCGCCAAGTGCGGCGTGCCGGACCGTCCGGTCTTCTGTTTCACCGGCGATGCGGGCTTCTGGTACCACATCGGCGATGTGGAGACGGCCGCGCGCTGGGGCATCAACACCGTCACGCTGGTCAACAACAACCGCTCGGGCAACCAGTCCAAGCGCGGCTTCGACCGGGTCTATGGCGGGGAGCAGACCGAAGAGGCGCTGCGCCTGTGGCAGTTCACGGAAGTGAACTTCGCCCGTATCGCCGAGGAAATGGGCGCGGTCGGTATCCGCGTCGAGAAGCCGGGTGAGCTGTCCGGTGCCATCCAGCAGGCCTTCGAGGCGGCGAAGACCAAGCCGGTCATCCTAGATGTGACCAGCGATCTCAACGCGCTCGCGCCGCTGGCGGTCACGGGCTGATCGTCATGAGCGACACGACGTTTCGGCTCGCGACCGTCTCACGGGACGGCCGCGCGCCGTTCGTCCTCATGGAAGCGGGCGGGGGCAGTTATGCCCTCGATCCCCTCTACAAGGCCTGGCGGCAGGGCCGGCGCGGCGACGCGCTGGTCGGGGTCAGCAACCTCCAGCAGCTTCTCGGGGACTGGGACCGCAATTTCGACCTGTTGTGCGAGATGGCGGCGTTCGCCGTGGCCGGTTCGGCACCCGATGACACGCCGGTCGATATGGCCGGCCTGCATTTTCTCCCGCCGATCCTCGCGCCGGGAAAGATGATCTACGCGGCTGCCAATTACGGCGACCACATCCGCGAGATGGTGGCGGCGGGCACCGCGAAGAACGACGAGGAACGCGACGACATGCTCGATCGCGACAAGTCGCGGGTGCGCCCCTATTCCTTCCTGAAGGCACCCACGGCGCTGTCGGGCGCCTTCGACGACATTGTGATCCCGTCGGATTCGGACAAGATCGACTGGGAAGTCGAGCTCGCCATGGCGATCGGGCCGGTCACAAAGCGCATACCGGCGGAAAAGGCGATGGATTGCGTCGCCGGTTTCATGACCACCAATGACGTCTCCGCGCGAAGCTGGAACATGCGTGAAGACTGGCCGACGCTGCGCACCGACTGGTTCGGGGGCAAGAGCCACGACACCTTCGCGCCGATGGGCCCATGGTTCGTGCCGCGCGCTTTCGTGCCCGACCACATGAACCTGCGTCTGACGCTGAAGGTGAACGGTGAGACCAGGCAGGACGGCAACACCGGCGATATGGTATTTTCCCCGGAGGAACAGATCGAATTCGCGTCCGCGATGATCACGCTGGAGCCGGGCGATATCCTTTCGACCGGCACACCCGCGGGCGTCGGCCATGGCCAGGGCACCTACCTGAAGCCGGGCGACGTGGTGGACACGGAAGTCGAGGGTCTGGGCGCCCAGCGCAACAATGTCGTCGCGGAAGCGGCAGGCTGAATACGGGGAGAAGAACCATGGCAAATGCCGAGATCGTCGAGCTTTATCCAAGCATCGAGAACCAGGTCAGCCCCGAGGAGTGGGAAACCCGCGTCAACCTCGCCGCCGCCTACCGGCTGGTCGAGTATTACGGCATGTCCGACATGACGCGGACCCATATCTCCGCCAAGATCCCGGGCGAGGAGACCTTCCTGCTCAATCCCTACGGCCTGATGTTCGACGAGGTGACGGCCTCCAGCCTCATCAAGATCGACCTCGACGGCAACGAACTGGACAACCGCGGTCCCTACCACGCCAACGCGGCCGGGTTCACGATCCACTCTGCGGTGCATGGTGCTCGCGAAGAGTTGCACTGCGTGATGCACACCCATTCCGAGGCCGGGATGGCCGTGTCCGCCATGAAATGCGGCCTGCTGTCGATTTCCCAGCACGCCATGCGGTTCCACAACCGGCTGAGCTATCACGACTATGAAGGCATCGCGCTCGATCTCGACGAACGCGAACGCCTTGTTGCGGACCTCGGGACCACCAAGGCGATGATCCTGCGCAACCACGGCCTGCTGAGCGCAGGCGCGACGGTCGCGGAAGCCTTCTCGATCCTGTTCTATCTCGAGAAGTGCTGCCGGTCGCAGATCATGGCTCTGTCCGCCGGTGGGCCGGACGCGCTGGTCGTACCGTCCGAGGAGGTATGCGAGCACACGGCGAAGCAGTTCGAGAGCGTGACCGAGTCCCTGCCGATGCGTGACTGGCCGGGACATCTGCGCCGTCTCGACGCGATGGACCCCAGCTACCGCAGTTAGGATTTATCCGACTCAATTCCTATCGACGCGGTGCGCGACGTCGCCTAAAACGAATCCTTCGGGGAATGAATGTCGGTCGGTTTCGTCATGCCACGAAACATTGGTGGGACCCTTCTCAAGCTGTTTTTCCTGTCGCTGATCGTCGGCGTCGTTCTTTCGGCGCTGGACGTGAAGCCGGAAAGCCTGCTCGGCGCGATTGGCGGCACGGCGGAGGGCATTTTCAATGCCCTCGTCGATGCGCTGGAATGGGCCGTGCCGTTTGTGCTGATCGGGGCCGTGGTCGTCATTCCGGTCTGGCTGATATTGGCCGCGCTACGCCACGCGCGGCGGCGATAGTCCGCTCCGTTCGAGGAGCTTTAGACAAACGATGTCCGGCATTGTGCCGGGCGTAGCGGGAAAAGGAGTATCCCGATGGATCAACAGATTCAGGATGTGATCCAGCAGGTCTATACCGTGCTCGCGACCTATGGGCTGAATGTGGTCGGCGCGCTGGTCATCATCATCGTCGGCTTCATCGCCGCCGGTTGGGCGCGCAAGACCGTGGAGCGGGCCTTCTCGCGCTCGAAGCGCGCGGACCCGACACTCACGCGCTTCTTCGGAAGCCTCGTGCGCTACGCGATCATCGCGTTCGTTATCATCGCGGCGCTGCAGCAGTTCGGCGTGGAGGCGACGAGCCTCGTCGCCGTCTTCGGTGCCGCCGGCCTGGCGATTGGTCTGGCCCTGCAGGGCACACTGAGCAATGTCGCGGCGGGTGTGATGCTGCTGATGTTCCGCCCGTTCAAGATCGGCGACTTTGTCGATGTGGGCGGCAAGGCCGGAACCGTTAAAGAGGTTGGCCTGTTCACCACGGAAATGGCGACCGGTGACAACGTGAAGGTCATCATCCCGAACGGCCAGATCTGGGGCCAGGCGATCATGAACTACAGTGCCAACCCGACCCGCCGTGTCGATCTGGTCATGGGCATCGACTATGCCGATAACATCGATACCGCAATGGCGACGATCAATCGTGTGATCGGTGAGGAATCCCGCGCCATGTCCGATCCGGAGCCCGTGGTCGTGGTCGGCGAGCTGGCGGACAGCTCGGTGAACATCATCGTCCGCGTCTGGTGCAATGCCGGCGACTACTGGGGCATGCGCTGGGACCTGACCAAGAAGCTGAAGGAACAGCTCGAGGCCGATGGCTGCTCGATCCCGTTCCCGCAGCGTACCGTGCACACGGTGCAGGCCGCCGCCGAGTAGGCGTTCGGCATGCGTGCCGCCGTCGTTTCGACCCCAGGGATCGACAATCTCGCGATTGTCGATCTGCCGGATCCGGAACCCGGCCCGGGCGAGGTGCTCGTCCGGGTCCGGGCGGTCACGCTCAACTACCGAGACCTGCTGACGGTCGAGGGCGGCTACGGGTCGCGCCAGAAACAGGCGGACCTGATCCCGGTCTCCGACGGGGCGGGGGAGGTGGTCGCGGTCGGCGGCGGTGTGACCCGCTTCGCGCCGGGTGACCGGGTCGTCGCCAATTTCTTCCAGGACTGGCTGGGCGGCGAACCCGACGAACACACCATGCATTCAGGCCTGGGAGGCCTGATCGACGGCATGGCGACAGAACTGCGCGTCCTGCCGGAGTATGGCCTGGCCCATACGCCCGCGCACCTGTCTGACGCGGAAGCCGCGGCGCTGCCCTGCGCCGGGCTGACGGCGTGGAGCGCGGTGATCGACCAGGGCGGGGTGAAGCCTGGCGATCTGGTGCTGACCCAGGGCTCCGGCGGTGTGTCGGTGTTTGCGCTGCAGTTCGCAAAGCTGGCCGGGGCGGAGGTGATCGCCACCTCATCCTCGGACGAGAAGCTGGCGCGGCTGAAATCGCTGGGCGCGGACCACCTCATCAATTACGTCGAGACGCCCGAATGGGCCCGGCCCGCCCGTGATTTATCAGGTGGGCGCGGGCTCGATCTGGTGGTCGAGGTCGGCGGCGCGGGCACGCTGGAACAGTCGATCAAGGCGGTGCGTCTCGGCGGGGCCGTCGCGCTGATCGGCGTGCTGTCCGGCGCCAACCACGAATTCCGCCTGCCGCTGGTGGTCACCCGTAAGGTCAGGCTGGAAGGCGTGACCTGCGGCAACTACCAGCAGTTCGAGGCGATGCTGCGCGCCATCGAGAAGAGCGGACTGAAGCCCGCGCTCGACGACACGCGGTTCGCGCTCGATGACCTGCGCGGGGCCATGGAACACCTGCGCGCCGGCCGTCACTTCGGCAAGGTTGTGATCGAGATTTAGGGCCGCTGTCTCCGAACATCCTCTAGAGTGGTTTCTCTTGAGGGGGAGGGAACACATGAGCCTGTATTCGGATTCAGACTATCCGGTTCGTGACGATCTGGTTGTTGCGCATGACGCGCAGTTCGAGCGGTTTGCGCGCGCCGGCACATGGGGCACGGCGGCACAGCGGCTGGCCGTGATCGTCGAAGCGCGCCGGGCCGGTATCGATGCCGGACTACTCGAGGCACCGGACGATGGCGGCGCGGAAGCCTCCGTTGAACTGCCTGAGGCCGTGCGTGATGTGATCCGCACGCTCGCAGCATCTCCGAAGGATTTCGACTTATCGACCTACGAAGCCGCGAGGGCTGCCGGCCTCAGCGACCCCGAATTCGCGGAACTGGTCGCCATCGTGTCCTTCGTGGTGAATCTCGACGTCTGTGCGCGCGGCATCGGCGTGCCTCTGCGCCCCTTCCGTGACCCGCAGCCGGGCAATCCCTCGCGCGCGCTGCCGGACGAGGCGGTGCCGGATCTGGCCTTTGTGCCGACCATCCCGAATGTGCCCGATTGCGGGCCTCTGGGCACGGAACTCTATGGCGGGCATTTCAAGCCCTGGATCATGCGCGCCCTGTCCCTGGTGCCTGACGAATACCGGGCCCATGTGGAGCTGGAACAGGCCCAGTACAATCCGCTACCCAAGGTTCCGGAGGTGGCGTACTGCCATCACGACGGCCTGACACGGCCGCAGGTCGAAATTGTTGCGGGACGCGTCTCGGCCCTCAACGACTGCTTCTACTGAACGACAGGGCATGCCCGGTTCCTCCGTGAGAGTGGACAAGTCGCAAACCTGAACGTGAACCCCGAGGCGCTGGTGCGCCCGGAACTGGACACCGGTGTGGAACACGGTGTGCTGCTGCTCGCCTTCGCCGAGGCGATCATCGGCACCGACCGGAAGGCGCTGGACGATGTGCGTGCGGAACTGGCCGATGCGCTGGGGCCCGTGGCGATCTCCGGCCTCTCGGCGGTGGCGGGAAACTTCTCCAAGAACGACCGCGTCGCCAACGGGATCGGTATTCCCGTCGATGACATGGTGCTCAAGGGGACCGCGGACCTGCGCGAGCAGCTCGGCCTGAACGACTACAAGTCCGCTGAGAACACCTTCCGGCATATGACAGATCAGAAGGTGTTATAATCACGTGATGTCGATGCGCTATTTGGTTTGGATGCTTTCTGCAGTCCTTCTGGCGTTGGCCCCGGCTGCCGCGAGTGCCGCGTCACCCGATGCGGACGACACCCTGAAGTCAGTCATCACCGAGAACACGCTTGTCTATCCGGGTGCCGACGGGCAGACGAATTTCATTCACTTCAGCCGGTACGGGAGCTTCGACTGGTACTTTCCCTGCCAGATCGAGAGCGGACGGTGGTCACTTGAGGCGGGGGACGAGCTTCACCTGACCTACGACTACCCCGGATTTGCACCGCGGACGTACCGCCTGGCGCAGCAAGGCGACACGGTCGTGATGACCGAGGCGGAATCTGGTGGCGTCACCCGGGGCGAGATTGCCCGGGGCAATACCGTTCCCTACCAGTGAAAGGTTTACTGACCGCGCGGTGCGTGGTCACGAGCCGGAAAGCGCCCCGCGTACTCTAGCGCGCGCCGGAGACGTTCACCTTGGTGCCGGCGATGTAGGACGCCTCGTCCGACAGCAGGAACAGGATGGCGTTGGCGACCTCTTCCGCCTGGCCGACGCGTTTCATCGGCAGGTTCGGCCCCACCGCCTCGACCCGGCCTTCGGGCTGAATTTCCGTGTCGATCACGCCCGGGCTGACCGCGTTCACGCGGATGCCCTCGGCGGCCACTTCCTGCGCCATGCCCCAGTTCAGCGAGTCGATAGCACCCTTGGAGGCCGCATAGGGCACATTCACGCCTGCGCCGCCCAGATGGGAGGCCGCGGAGGACAGGTGCACGATCGCGCCGCCCTTGCCGCCATGCTTCGTGGACATGCGCTTGATGGCTTCGCGCGAGCACACAAGCGTTGCGGTGATGTTCAGCGTCCAGAGCTCCTGCAGCGCATCCCAGTCGTTCAGCTCATCGACGCGCGCATAGGGGCCGACGATGCCGGCGCTGTTCACCAGATGGGTGACTGTGCCGAGTTCCTTGTCCGCCGTCTCGAACAGCTTCACGATGTCGGCTTCCTTGGTCACATCGGCCTGCACGGCAATGGCCTTCGCGCCGGCCTTCTCGCAGGCGGCGACCACCTGGTCGGCGCGTTCCTTGTTGCCCACATAGTTGACGACGATGTTCTCGTAGCCGCGTTCGGCTGCACCGATGCAGGTGGCGGCGCCGAGACCCCGGCTGCCGCCGGTGACGATCAGGACTCGTGACATGGAAATTCCCCCGGGAAAGATGCGTTTTCTTGTTCCATAGATGCATACCTGTTCGTCCGTGTGCGTTCAATCGCACCCTTTCAGGGCGGATGTGCCTCCGGCACACTGGCGCCAACAGTCAGACAATTTACCGGGGAGTGAAATATGGCCGACGACGATATCAAGACCTTCGATGTGGCCTTCGAGTGCGACGCCAGCGGCGTGGGCAAGATGCGCTGCGAGATGGATGTGCGCCTGGTGGTGCCCCAGGTCATCGAGTGGGAGATGGCGTCGGACGAATACGGCTTCCACGGCGGCGACGGCACCGCGCCGCTGCCGATCGCCTATTTCATCGCCGGCCTGACGAGCTGTCTGATGACCCAGATGCGCGCGTTCTCGAGGCGCCTGCGGGTCGATATAGAGAACCCGAAGATCTCCTGCCGCTGCGAGTGGGTCGGCACCCAGAAGGGCCGCGAACCCTATGAGACGGCGCCCAAAAGCATCGCAATGGACATCTCCTTCGACACGGACAGCCCCGTTGAGGACCGCATCCGGCTGATCGAGGCGGCCAAGAAGGGCTGCTTCATCGAGCAGATGCTGCGCCCCCAGAACGAGATCACCCACCGCCTGAGGACCGAGGACGGCTGGGTGGACTGCTGAGGTCGCCCTACCACCGCTCGTCATGCCTGCGCCCGCCTTCGCGTTTCGCGCTATGGCGGATAAACACTCAGGCATCCATTAACGCCGATGCCGGACCGGGCAACTGCCCGAGTCAATGGACCCCTGCCTTCGCAGGGGTGACGAATCTTCGGATGGCAGCCTCTCTGCCTCCTCCCCCTTGTCCGCTCGCGCCTGAACCGCGATAACGGGTGTCTTCAAGACACCCGGGGAACCCGCCGCCATGCCGAAATTTTCGTCCTGCATCATGATGATGTTCACCGAGCACGCCCTGCCGGAGCGCGTCACCGCGGCGGCGGATGCGGGCTTTCCGGGCGTGGAGATCCAGCGTCCCTATGGCGAGGACCTGGACGACATCCGCAGGCGCCTCGATGCGGCGGGCATCGAGTGCACGCTTCTGAACACGCCCTATGGCGAGACGGAGGCGACCAAGTTCGGCCGCGCCGCCATCCCGGGGGAGGAGGCGAACTTCCTCGCCGACCTCGACACGGCGATGACCCATGCCGAGGCACTGGCCTGCACGCGCATCCATGTCATGTCGGGCACGATGCCCGCGGGTGCGGAACCTGCGGCCCACCGGGCGACGCTTGTTTCCAACATGCGTGAGGCATCGGACCGCGCGGCGGAGAAGGGGATCACGCTGCACCTGGAGCCGCTCAACCACACCGACAATCCCGGCTATTTCCTCGTCGGGCAGGCCATGGGCCACGACATCGCCGACGAGATCGGCCGCGACAACGTGAAGGTGCAGTTCGACCTCTACCACACCCAGATGGCCGAGGGTTTTGTGGCCGACAAGATCGAGCGGTTCCTGGCGAAATCCGGCTACATCCAGTTCGCCGGCGTGCCCGGCCGCCACGAGCCCGACTTCGGCGAGATGCACTACCCGTTCATCTTCCGGATGCTCGAAGAACACGGCTATGATGGCTGGCTGGGCGCGGAATACAAGCCGCGCGCGGGTACGCTGGAAGGCCTCGGCTGGGCGAAGGCTTACGGGATTGGTTAGGGCGGGATCGGCTAGCCGCCGATTTACTTGTCCGGTGTCCAGAGGATATCCGTGGTGATCGAGCGTGGATCGCGCATTTCCCAGCGGCCGGCATCGACGCGGGCGAGAAAATCCCCGAGCGCCTGGTTGAACAGCGCCGGTTCCTCCAGATTGATCAGGTGACCCGAACGGGGCAGCAGCACGAGCGCCGAGGAGTGGATGTTGCGCTTCATGAAAAGGCCGACATCGAGGCACGGGTCGTCCTCGTCGCCGTTCATGATCAGGGTCGGCACCTGTAACGCCTGCATGTCTTCCGCGAAGTCATAGAGCGAGGGCCGCCCACCCTGGACCGCACGCATGGTGTTCGCCGAGCCGGTCGTCGAGTGATCGGCCAGCTCTGCCGCGAAGGCCGCCCAGCCCCGCGGGTCCTTATTGGCGAACTGCACGCGTGTGGGTCCGATGGCGTAGATCTTCGAGAACTCGGCCATTGTGTCGGCCTCGATGCGGGAGGCGACCTCCTTCGTCTCCTGCGCAAACTGTGCGTGCACGTCGGGATGGGCGCCGTAGCCCGCGCCTGCGACGGTGAGTGACAGGGCGCGGTCAGGGTAGCGGAAACCGAAATGCAGCGCCGCAAAACCGCCCATGGACAGGCCGACGATGTGGGCCCTGTCTATCTCCAGCGCATCGAGCACGGCGAGGATATCGTCCACGGCGCGAAACTGGCCGTACATCGTGACGTCCTCGGGCACGTCAGAGGGTGGGTAGCCGCGCGCGTTGAACGCGATGGCGCGGTAGTTGCGCGCGAAATAGCGCAGCTGCGGGTCCCAGCTGCGGGTGTCGCCGCCGAACTCATGGGCAAAGACGACGGGCGTGCCGCTGCCATGCTCCTCGACCCAGAGTTTCACGCTGTCATCTGTGGTGATATGGGACACGTCATGCCTCCTGTTATTTCTTCTCCAGCGCCTTCAGCAGCGCATTAACCGCGTCGTCATGCTCGTCCGTGTGATGGGCGAGCGCCTGGAAGGCGGCCGCCATGTCGAGGATCGTCTCTAAGCGTGCGTGCATGCCCTCGCGCAGCAACTTCTTGGACATGCGTAGCGAATGGCCTGGATTGGCGGCGATCTTGCCGGCCATGATGTGGGCCTCGTCCATCAGCGCCTCGTGGGGCACCACCTTCGAGACCAGCCCGATCGCTAGTGCCTCGTCTGCGCCGATCATCTCGCCGGTGAACGTCAGTTCCGCCGCCTTGGACATGCCAACCAACTTGGGCAGTAGGAACGCCCCACCGTCGCCGGAGATAATGCCCAGCTTCACGAAGCTCTCGGCAAAGCGCGCCTTCTCGGACGCTATCCGAATGTCGCACATGCAGGCGAGGTCGCAGCCCGCGCCGACGGCTGCACCGTTCACTGCCGCGATGGTCGGGACCTCCAAGTTGTAGAGGGACAGCGGGATGTTGTGAATGTCGCGCTTATAGTTGTTGCGGATCTGGTATGGCCCGCCCTCTGATAGGCCCTTGCGATCGCGCATGTCCTTTACGTTGCCGCCGGCGGAAAACGCGCTACCCGCGCCGGTCAGTATCACGCATTTCACGCTGTCGTCGCGACTGATCCGGTCGGTCGTCCCGAGGAAGGATTCGTACTGCTGTTCGCCAGACAGCGGGTTACGCGCATCGGGCTGGTTCATCGTCAGTGTGACGACAGCGCCGTCCTGCTCGTAGCTCAGAAAATCGCTCATGGAGGCCTCCCAGGGCACATGCTGTTGTTTATTACGACATAGAGTAGCTTCCGGGATCCTAGGGGAGAAGGCCTCTGCATCTCCTTGGTCGTAACCCCTTTGAAGGCGGGGGCCATTGAAGCGGGCATTTGCTTGGGCGGCCATTGTCGATAATGGATGCCTACCTTATCGGGAATGAAGATCAGAGACGGCATCGCCGTCCGGCGTGCAAATCGCTAAACTCCTAACAGTATCGGGAGAGGACATTGTCACAGCTTGTGTTCCAGCCGCGCGACCTACCGCCGGAGGCCGAGGCGCTCCGGGCGGAGGTTCGTAACTTCCTCGCCGCTGAGATTGTGTCCTACCCGCCGGCCGAAAGAGCGCGGTCGTGGGTGGGGTTCGATTCGGAATTCTCACGTAAGCTGGGTGCGCGCGGCTGGCTGGGCATGACTTGGCCAGCGCCCTGGGGGCGCAGGGCCAGCGCGCTAGAACGCTACGTCGTCATTGAGGAGCTACTAGCCGCCGGCGCGCCGGTGGCGGCCCACTGGATCGCCGAGCGCCAGTCCGGCCCGCTACTGCTGCGCTTCGGCACCGAGGAACAGCGTCAGCACATCCTGCCAGGCATCGCGGCGGGTGAGACCTATTTTTGCATCGGCATGAGTGAGCCGGATTCCGGTTCCGATCTTGCCTCGATCCGCTCGCGCGCCGACAAGGTGGAGGGCGGCTGGAAGGTGAACGGCCGCAAGGTTTGGACGACCTATGCCCACAAGTCCCACTGGATGATCGCGCTGCTGCGGACCGGCGAGGCAGGGGAGAACCGCCACGGCGGCACCACCCAGTTCCTCATCGACCTGTCCGCACCCGGCGTCACCGTGCGGCCGATTCGCAATATGATTGGCGATGAGGAGTTCAACGAGGTCACCTTCGACGATGTGTTCGTGCCTGATGGCATGCTGGTGGGTGCAGAGGGCGAGGGCTGGCGGCAGGTGACGGCGGAGCTCGCATTCGAGCGGAGCGGCCCAGACCGTTTCCTGAGCGCCTTCGCGCTGCTGGTGGAACTGGTGCGCTTCGCCGAAGGGTTGGGCCCGGAGTCCGGCGCTAATGCCGCGATCGGGCGGCTCTACGCCCACCTGTCCGCGTTGCGCGCCATGTCGGTCTCCGTTGCCGCGCGGCTCGATGGGGGTGAGGAGCCTGCGCTGGAAGCCTCCGTGGTGAAGGATCTGGGCGTGACCTTCGAGCAGGAAATCCCCGAGATCGCCCAGCAGATCCTGGGCTTCGCGCCGCGCCTCGATGGGGGAAGCGACCTGGAAAAGGCGCTCGCCTATGTCCAGCAGGCATGCGTCTCGTTTTCGCTGCGCGGTGGGACCACCGAGATTATGCGCGGCGTCATCGCCCGCGGGCTGGGTTTGCGATGAGTGCGGAGATGACCGACACACGCGCCATGATCGCCGAGACGGCCGAGCGCCTGTTTGCGAACCATGCCGAAGCGGCGCTAGCGGCCACGGAGGCGGGCGAATGGTCCGCCGCGCTGTGGAAAGAGATCACCGCGAACGGGCTCGACCGGGTGCTGGTGCCGGAAGACAGCGGCGGCTTTGGCGGCGGCTGGCAGGACGCTTTCGTCATCCTTTCCGCGGCCGGGCGGCATGCCGTGCCGGTGCCGCTGGCCGACACCATCGCGGCGACATGGCTGCTGCAGCGTGCCGGCCTCGATGCCCCGGAAGGCTTGCTGTCGCTGGCCGATGGCGATGCGGTCGGTGTGTCCCGCGGTAAGGTTATGGGGACCCTGCTGCGGGTCGCGTGGGGCAGGTCGGCGAAATGCATCGTAGCGCAGGCTGTGGATGACGACCCGGCGATGATCGCCGCATTTTCACCCGTCGGCAGCAAGGGCGCAGAGGACCGGAATATCGGGCGGGAGCGCCGCGACAAACTCCTGATCGATGGTCTGGATGCCCAGTGCGGAACGGGCGGTTCGGTCATGGCGGCAGGGGCGCTGGCGCGGTCCTGTCAGATGGCGGGCGCCATAGCGCAGGTGCTGGACCTCTGCGTCACCTATGCGGGCGAACGAGTGCAGTTCGGGCGGCCTATCGCGCGCTTTCAGGCGATCCAGCAGCAGTTGGCACGCCTGGCGGGCGAGGCGGCCGCGGCGGACATGGCGGCCCAGGTCGCCTGCCAGGCATTGGACGAGGGTACTGACGGGTTCATGGAAATCGCGGCGGCCAAGATCCGCACCGGCGAGGCTGCCGGCAAGGCCGCAGCCATCGCTCACCAGGTCTATGGCGCTATCGGATTCACGGAAGAGCACCGCCTGCATCACCTGACGCGGCGACTGTGGTCGTGGCGCGCGGAGTTCGGCACGGAAAGCGTGTGGGCGGCTGAGCTCGGCCGCCTCGTGGTGGCGCGCGGCGCCGACAACCTCTGGCCCGGCATGACGCGTAAGGCCTGATAGGAGGCTCCCGCGGGCTCTTGGTGGTGCGGTTGGCGCGCGATATGCTTCCCGGCAGCGATATCGGGGGGAATTCATGCAGTTCGTCAGTTATCTGAACGGAAACACGCAGACTTGGGGCCTCGTCTCGGGGAATGGCGTGATCGATCTCGGCAAGCGAGGGTTACATGCCAGCCTGAAGGCGGCAATCGCCTCGGGCGAACTGATGGCGATCGGCCAGGCCGCAGCGGGGGAGAGCTCGGACGCGGCGCTGGCGGATATAATCTACCTGCCGCTGATCCCCGATCCGACGCACATGTTTTGTGCGGGCCGCAACTACAAGGACCATATCGCCGAGATGGGCATGGAGATGCCGGAGAACCTCTCTCTGTTCCTTAAGGCGAATTCGACGCTGGTGGCCCATGGCGGCCAGATGATCCGGCCAAAAGTCTCCGAATGCCTCGATTTCGAGGGCGAGCTTTGCGCCGTGATCGGCAAGGAAACGCGTCACGTCTCCGAGGCCGAGGCGCTGGACCATGTCGCCGGCTACACGATCATGGTCGATGGTTCAGTCCGCGATATCCAGAAGCACTCGGTGACCGCGGGCAAGAACTTCATCGGTACCGGCCCACTCGGCCCCGTGATGACTACGGCGGACGAGGTGCCCGACCCGTCGGAACTGCACATCACCACCACGCTGAACGGCAATGTGGTGCAGGATGCGGACGCGGACCTGCTGATCTTCGATATTCCCTACATCATCTCGTACCTATCGCGTATCACGCCGTTGTATCCGGGCGATATCATCGCGACCGGCTCGCCGGAAGGCTCCGGCGCTGGGCGCACACCGCCCCTTTGGATGAAGCATGGCGACCGGCTAGAGGTGAATATCAGCCGGATCGGGACACTGGCCGTCGATATCGTCGATGAGGCCTAAGGAGAGCAGACATGACCATCACACGGGTTGAGAAGCTGGTTTATGGCGTTGCCGACATGGATGCCGGCACGCGCTACTTCATGGACTGGGGCCTGAAGCGGGAAAACCCCGAAGGCGGGTACCCGTTGTTCCGGACCCGCACCAATCAGGAGATCGAGCTGCGCTCGGCCGACGACCCGTCGCTGCCGCCGTCGCCGGATCCGGCACCCTCGACACTGCGCGGCGCGATCTGGGGCGTGCGCGACGCCGCCGGGCTGAAGGCGCTGGCCGACGACCTGTCGCGCGATCGCGATGTGCGTGAGGATGCGAACGGTACGGTCTGGACCACGGATGAATCCGGCAATGCTGTCGGCCTTGCGGTGTCCAGCCCGGTGAAGGCCGATGTCGGCGCCTTCCCGGTCAACCGCAACGACGACAAGCCGCGCATGAACATCCAGTTCGAGCCGGCCAAACAGGCTAACCCCATCCGTATCGGCCATGTGGTCTATGCGATCCGTCTCGAAGACCGTGAGAAGGCGGTGTCATTTTACCTCGACCGGCTACAGTTCCGCCTCTCGGACAGTACAAAGACGGGTGGCGATTTCATGCGCTGCGCAGGCGGGAACGACCATCACAACCTGTTCCTAATCAGCCGCGCCGATCGTAACGCATTCGATCATGCATCCTTCGAGCTTGAAAACTTCGACACGATCATGATGGGCGGCAAGTACATGAAGCAGGCAGGCTGGGAGGCAGACACCACGCCGGGCCGCCATATCCTGGGGTCGAACTACTACTGGTATTTCCGTAACCCCTGTGGCGGCAAAACCGAGTATTTCGCCGACATGGACCAGATGGACGACAACTGGGAGCCCCGCATCTGGGAGGAGAGCCCCGGCTTCTCGTTCTGGTCTCTCGACGAAGGCGCGGTGGGGTAAGGGAAATCTCTCTATCCCCCCTGGGGGGAAAGGTCACTAAATCACCCCATCGCCTTCAGGACCGCCGCCATCGCGTCGAGATGCGCGGCGCCGAATGCGCGGCAGCGAGCGGGCGACCAGCCGAAGGTCTCGTCGGGGCGGTCGGCATTGTCCTTGAAGGGCATTTCCAGCGTCGCGGCCATGCAGCCGAATTCCTCGGCTACCCAATTAGAGCAGAGCGTCATATTGCCCTTGCCCGGTTGTGCGTAGGGATAGCCGTATTTCGTCTGAAAATCGGGTGAGGCGGCCAGCAGCGCGTCCGAGAAGGTTTGCTGCAGCGCCTTCTGGGTCTCCGTCAGCGACGGAATGCCCATCATGCCTGCGATGAAGTTGTAGGGCAGGGCTTCGTCGCCATGGACATCGAGGCAGAAATCGACGCCCGTTGCCCTCATGCGCTCGCGCACCAGATAGACCTCGGGGCTACGGTCCATGGCAGGTTCGGACCATTCCCGGTTTAGGTTGGCTCCGCAGGCGTTGGTGCGCAGATGGCCGCGGCGTGAGCCGTCCGGGTTCATGTTAGGCACGATGTAGAAGGTGATCTCCTCGCGCAGGGCCCGGGCCGCGCGGTCTCCGGTGTCGAGCAGCCGGGCGAGGAAGCCCTCCATCCACCATTCGGCCATGCTCTCGCCGGGGTGCTGACGGGCAACCGCCCAGAAGTTCTTCGGGCCCTCGCCGACGCGCAGCAAATCCATCGCCTGTCCATCCAGCGTCTGCCCCAGCACCTCCAGCGAGACACCATCCGCCTGCTGGCAGCGCGCGACAAGGTCGGCGTGGCGCTCCATAGAAAACGGCGCAAAATAGGCGAACCATACGGAGTCAGCCGCGGGCGTGTGGGAGATGGTCAGCACGCCGTTTTCATAGGTGGTCGGCACCCGCACCCAGTTTTCCCGGTCGGTGGACGCGACGGCGCGGTAACCCTCCCAGCCCTTTGTGTAGGCGGCCCCGCCCGCGTTCATGATTTTCAGCACGCAGGCAGTGCCCTTAGCGCCGGTCAGACGGAAGTGGAACCACTGGTAGAAGTCCGAGTTGTTGTCCTTGCGAATTTCAAGGTGGATATCCGCCGGGTCGTCGGCGGACAGGCAGGTGATGTTTCCGCTGTCGAAGGTGTCGGAGACGTGAAGCGTCATGGAATGGTCCTAAGGAATGATCCGGCGTTCGCGCAGCCTGCGAAGTTGCCGGATGATTGTGGTCTCGGTGTCCCAAAGATCCGTCCAGCCCGTGCGCACAATCTTAGTGGTACTGGAGACCTGATCGCGGTCATTGCCCAGCGCTATGTCGAGATAGGCCCAGTTGACCAACTGGTCCAGCCGGTAGGGGGCAAGCCCATGCTCTGCGACCATTCGCTCCCAGACGGGGCCTTTTTCACCCATCACGACGGAGATGTGGATGGGATCGGGCTCCGCCACTTCCATCTCGAAGAACTCCGCGATCTTCGGCCAGACATGGTGCCAGCGGAATAGATCGCCGTTGGTGATGTTGAAGGCGTTGTTGGCCGCGCCGGGCGTGGTCGCCACCCAGGCCATGGCCCTGGCCAGTAGGTCGGCGTCGATCATCTGGTAAAGCCGGTCGTAGAAGCCCGTGTTGCCCGGCCAGGCTAGCGGTCGGCCCTCGGCCTTCATGATCGCGGCATAGCAGGAGATACCCGTCAGCAGGTTCATGGCGCTGCCGGTTGAAAAGCCCCACACCCCGTGGGGCCGCATGGCCGACCATGTCCAGTGCTTTCCGGTCTGGCGTTCTTGCAGCCAGTCCTGCTGGGCGTGATAGAAATGCGTCACGGGCGGGCGCGGGTTGTCCTCGCGGGCAGGGGTCCGATATTCGCCCAGGAAGGTGCCATACCACTTGGCCCCGTGCATAAGCTGCACATGTTGAAGGTCCTTTGCCACCGGCTCCAGCGCATCCAGCAGGTTCGCAACCATCGCCACATTGGGCGCGATCTCATCTGCCACCTCCGCACGCGGCGAATAGGCCGTGAAGAACACATGGGTGATGTCCTTCTGGCCGGAGAGTTTCTCCCGGCAATCGGCCGGGTCGGACAGATCGACGGAAATGAAGTGCGCCCCCGAGATGAAATCCGGGGCCCGGCGCGACAGGGCCGTGACGGACCAGAACGGGTCTCCCTCCAGGTGTTCCAACAGGGCGCGGCCGGTCACGCCCAGCGCGCCGGCGATCAGCGCTTTTTTCGGGGTCTCGGTGGTGGTCACGAGCAGGGATTCTTTCGGAAATTCGGGCGGAACGGGACGTGGCGCGGAGTTTAGCCACAAGCGTCCCGGTGGTCCCACAGATGGGCAGCCACGACGTAAAAATCACCGAAAACAGGTGGTTTTGCCAAAGATACATTAGACGGATATGTGTAATGTTTCACTAAATTCCCTGGGGATACTGCCGTGCTAGAAAGCTAGGCCGAACAGGCCTATGAGAAACTCGAGGAATTGATCGTTACCCTACAACTAGCGCCGGGTGCGTCAATCTCCGAGGGTGAGCTGGGCGAACGCACGGGGCTTCGGCCGGACGCCACTCCGCGAGGCGCTACAGCGCCTGGCCGCGCGCCGATGCACCTGTGAGGAGGCCTATGCGTTCGGCGCCGAAGATCCCGCCGCGGCCGAGCGGGCCAAAGAGGCATTGAGTGGGTATCTGGCGGGGTTAACCCGCGCGACCCTCGAGGAAGTGGAAGGCTCAGCCGTCCTGTTCTTTGTAGGAATATCAGTTAGACGGATGCGGCGATGAACCGCCGCAGGAGAGAGATATGAACGACAAAACCCTCAAATACTATGGCTGGGGCTATGCCGATGCTGGCCTTGATGCAGACCAGACGAAAGCCCTGATCGCTACCTTTAGGGACGGGTTCGGTATCGAGCCGTCGCGCGACGGCGCTTTCCAGACCATGGACGAGATCGCGTTGCCCGCGCCGAAGATCGTGGCACCCTCGAACCTCAGCGGGATCTGCAGCACCGACAAGCATGACCGGGTGGTTCATGCCTTCGGTCAGTCTCAGCCGGATTCGATTCGCATTTATGACGGGGATTTCGCCCATGCCCCGGACGTGATCGCCTATCCGGAGAACGAGCAGGACATTACCGAGATCTATGAGTGGGCCGACAAGGCCGGCGCAGCCGTCATCCCCTGGGGTGCGGGCTCATCGGTGGTCGGCGGCGTTACCAGCGATGTCGGTGCGCGCTACAACGCCACCATCTCGATTGATATGGGCCGGATGGGTAAGGTCGTGGAGGTGGACGAA
>Ga0255757_10000601_pt1 | contig 35535 bp, 33 predicted proteins | sample 071ome_27_FD_179957 | JGI IMG/M metagenome (GOLD analysis project Ga0255757, IMG submission 179957) | Coastal salt marsh microbial communities from the Groves Creek Marsh, Skidaway Island, Georgia - 071409AT metaG (version 2) | ecosystem: Environmental > Aquatic > Marine > Intertidal zone >...
AGTTGACTGCTGCCGAAACATAACCGCGAGACCCTCTGGAAAACCGCTGGCGCCCGCGACAATCACACGCTATCTCACCACTCTTGCCGGCATTTATCGCTGGGCTAAGCGCCAAAGACTGCTCCCTCGCCGCCACGAAACACCGACGAAAGGGTTAGAAAAGCCAACCAGCCCAGTGGATAAAAATAAATATCTCACACCCGAAGAAGTGGAGAAGCTCATCACAGCGGCACGTGTAACCGATCAGAAGTGGGGTCGGCTACCAGCCACGATTACCCTTGGCTTTCACACGGGACTGCGACTTGGAAGCATAACGGGGCTTCTCTGGTTGGTTTTCTGAGCTACTGCTAAGGCATCACATCTTATTTAATGAGTTCTGCATGTATTACTTACTTGGCAGTATCTACTAGTAGCCTACCCTAGCCATAGGCCAAACCTGCAGTGGGAACAGCATCAATATCTGCTTTGTTTGTTTGCCACGGCACAATCTAGTGAGTAAGAACCCGCTGTAACGTATTGGAGAAAAGCACAATCCAGCGCATCATTATTGTCTCTGAGCAGGATCAATCCATCGACTGACTGTAAATTTGACAAGGCCGAGATGTCTGATAACTCAGGGTTAGCATGAACTCGCAAATCTCCATAAATTCTGTTCAACTTCTTGAATCCAGTTTTAATACTCGCGAGGCTCTGATTGTTCGTAATCAAAACGTAATCATCTACGTGCTTTAAATTTTGAAAAGCATTAATGTCTGTTAGCAGGCGATTACCTTGTATCCGCACCTCTTGATAAAGCTCTGTGATTTTCTGAAACGCACCACCTGTGTCAGTTAAAGCGCGATTATCTTCAATCTGGATCGCTCCTCCAATTCTTTCAATATTTCTCAAGCCCTTGATATCAACAAGGTCAAAGGTGTTTCTGATATCGATAATGTCTCGAACTTCCCGCACATTCATTAGAAAATCTATATTTGTCAGACTAGACGTTTGATCGATTATCAAGGTCCTCGCTGACACGGAGAAACAACTGGAAAAGAGATCGTTATAAAGGTTTTCGCTCATGCGGTCATCGCGGAAATCTAGGCTGTCCGTTATGCATTCAATCTGAGCGTACTCGGACTTACCTCGAGTAAACTTAGTCATTTCTAGAAGACCACCAAATCTCCAGCCCGCCGTTTCGCTGGCAAAGCTTGTTGACGGCTGCAAGATTAGGTTGGGGACAACGCAGATAAACACTAAAAAAGCGATATGCGAGCAATAAATTGATTCGCACAGGGGGTAGCGCACTTTATTCCCTCCTCCACTCCCAAGGCTCAACTGGATCACCATCCCAAAGCCCTAGATTATTCTCTCGCGCTGACTCCTGACACTCTCGCAAGTCAGTGTCATCTCTGGCGTATCTCTCGTACCACCACGCAGCGCCTCTACAGACCATTTCTAGGTTTACATTGACTCCATCGCTTATCCAGAGGACTGCCACCGTCCTACCGTAACGATCAGTATCTGTGGCTTCAACGTAGACAGAGCGTCCGAGGAGCCTGTTGAGTTCTCGTGTGGCTGCCCTGCCATAAGGCTGGTCGTACTCAGGGGTGTCAATCCCGTGGAGTCGTACACGTGTGCCATCAGAGAGTTCTATGGTGTCACCCATCAAAGCTCCTGAAGATTTTGGCTGGACCTTTACCGCCTTACTATTTAGTTCAGCACAATTAGGCTACATAGCACTTAGATCTGCAAGCAACGAGACGTGAGGTGCCTAAGTGAAGGCTTCTTGTATTCAACTACATGCATTCAGGTCTACAACAATATTGGAATTAGTAATGAGCGTGGGATGGAGGGGCGAATTTCGATGCACCAAGGCGGTTGATCTTGCGCACGGCAGTTTCGGCTAGATTTGCACGTAGCCAGATTTAACTATGAAGTTGACCACCAATGACTAAATTTTTCTGAGGGGTGCTGACACTGAAAGCTGCGCGGCGTTTGGGTTCGCCCCCCGGGGTCGGGGGTAGTCCCACCGTGCAACCGTGTGCGAGCTGCAACCAAGCAGGCGTGCAGATAATCGAAAAAGGGCCGTTTTTAACCCCCCATTAACACCCAAGCGCGTAACCTCTTGTATTCACTTGGGAAGAATGAAAGGTAAGTTATTGATTTAGATTGGAGCTGGCGAGAGGAATCGAACCCCCGACCGGCTGATTACAAATTTCTTCAATACGGCTTTGGGAGGGAATAACCTCATCATCACGGGGGACTTTAGCCCTGCTGACTTGCCGGCTCTCCAGCTACCTCTCATAAACCCGGCAGCTAGGGGGGGTTTTAATTAGATTCTCATCGTGTTCATTCCCGACCTGCCTCACCTATGAACGGCCTGGTTTTTTCCACGGCTCTGTGGGCCGGGGGAGCATCATTAAACAGAAGCCCTACCTTTCAGACGCTTGTAACACCGCCATCGACGACAATGCTTTGCCCTGTGATGAAGTTACCTGCTGGTGCAGCGAGAAACACGGCGGCCCCGGCAACTTCCTCCGGCAAACCGATACGCTTCAGGGGCGCTGTTGCAGTAACAAGTTCCAGCATTTGCGGGTCCTCCCAAAGCGCACGAGCGAAATCTGTTTTGATTAGGCCTGGCGCAATACAATTGATACGGACATTATCGGCCCCAAATTCCGCCGCCAGGTTACGCGCGAGTTGGAAATCAGCCGCTTTGGATATGTTATATGCGCCAATTGTCGTGCTGCCTGTCATGCCGCCAATGGAGGACACGATGATGATGGCTCCCTCTTTGCGTTTACGCATACCCGGAGCAACCTGTTGAACAAGCCAGTGATTGGAAATCACATTGTTAGAGAGAATTTTCTCGAATTGCTCGTCAGAGATACCTTCCATCGGACCATAGTAAGGATTGCTGGCTGCATTACAGACCAGAATATCCACTTCACCCAGCTGTTCATTCGTTGTTTTTACCAGACGCTGCAGATCCTCTTTCGAGGAGATGCTGGCAGCTACCGCAATGGCGGTACCGTCACCATGTTCCGCATTAATTTCATCGGCAACTTGTTCGCAGGCCTGAGTCTTTCGAGAGGAAATAACAACCCTGGCGCCATGCGCGGCCATTTGCTGTGCAATGGATTTACCAATCCCGCGTGAGGATCCGGTTATCAAGGCGACCTTGCCGGACAAATCAAAAAGTTTCACAAGAATATCTCCATTAATAGTAAAGAGTGATCATCAGTAACCCGATGTGCCAGCCACTATTTGCTGATAAAAAGCAGCATCCAGCAATTCATAAGCGTTCCTGCGCGGTTTACGGACATAGATCGTGTCACCATCTACCCTGTCCGGGTGATAGGCCTCTTCACGCAATTGGTTTTTTTGCAGCTTGAACGTTGCCGTGGTCGTCACGTTGCGAAGAACGCGGATAAACACCGGCTGTGCGTAACCGGGCAGCTCCCGTTCCACCAGAGCCTGGAATGCATTGATGTCCAGCGCCGCTGCCGCTTCGCCCCCACCCTCTAACTGAAAGGCCACCATGCCGGCTCGTCCTTCAACACCTGGCACTTCCACGCCGTAGACATTGGCCATCGTAATTTGGGGGTGGGCGTTGAGCACTTCTGCTACTTCGTTGGTAGACACATTCTCGGCGCGCCAGCGAAAAGTATCGCCGGTGCGGTCCACAAACTGGAAGTGCTTCATACCCATGGCAAAACCGACATCGATCTGCCGTACCAGATCGCCGCTATTGAACCAGCGGTCGCCATCGGTCTGGACATTTTCCACGATCTTGCTCACAGTCGCCTCGGGGTTTGTGTAACCCTCAAATTCAGTTTCGGGCGTGATCTTACCCAATAATAAGCCCGGCTTACCCAGCGGCACTTCGATGCAGCGTCCCTCGCTATCGCGAACAATTTTGTCGTTCTCAATATCGTATTGCACCAGTGCAACCGGACTCAGTGCAGCACCAATCGTTTTATCTTTATTCAGCACATTCAAAAACGAGAAATTACCCTCGCTGGCGCCGTAGAGCTCGCAAATGCGCTGCACGCCAAAGCGGCCCTTGAACTGGTCCCACACATCCGGCCGCAGGCCATTGCCCATCATTTTCATCAGGGGGTTGTTTTTCTCGGCAGCACTTTCCGGCTGATCCGCCAGGTAGCGGCACAGTTCACCGACATAGACAAAACAATTGGTCTGGTATTCTTGCACCTCAGGCCAGAAGTTCGAGGCTGAAAAGGTGCGCCGCAGAAAAATCGAGGCCCCATGTGCCATAAAGCTAACAAGCCCGGGCATCATGCCCGTGGAGTGGTACAGCGGCAGACAGAGGTACAGCCGGTCTGTGGGTTTGACCTGAAAACCGAGCTTGCTCATCATCCGAGCTACCACAAGATATTTAAAATGGGGCTGTACCGACGCCTTCGGCAACCCGGTAGTACCGGAGGTAAAGACATACATCGCTGTCTCGGTGGCGGAAATCTCGCGCGTTACCTGCAGATTGTCTTGTGGCATGCTCGCCATCACCGGGGCAATATTTTCGGCCCAGTCCGGGCAGCTATAATCATCGGCAGTTTCGCCCACCTCGGGCACCCAGAAGTAGTCACGACCTGCCTGCAAATTCAGGCCCTGCGCCAGTTCGGGCATAAGCTCAGCCAGACTGTTTGTGCGCTCGGCACCCACAATACATTTTTTGGCGCTGGTCTCTTTGAGGCAGTGCACCAGGGCATTGCCGCTGAGACTACTGTTAATAAGGCTACCCGGCGCGCCCAGTTTGGCGAGCGCCAACAGGGCGAGAATGAACTCGGCGCGATTTTCCATCAGCACCGCTACGCAGTCACCCCGTTTGACGCCCCGCGCCTGCAGCAGATGCGCCAGTTGGTTAACCTCGGCGTTGAATTCGCTGTAAGTCCACTGACGCCCCTCAAACAGCAGCATCATATTTTGTGGACTACGGGCCACCGAATCTTCAAATACAGTAGCCAGCGATGCCTTATCTTCCTTTTTAGGTTTCTTACCGGCTAAAACCGGTACTATTTGCGCGAACTCCCCCAGAACCCGCACCACTTCGCGGGAGTAAGCCAGGACACCCATATCAACTTGCCAATTCGCGCATTGTCAGCTTCGCCAACTGTGACATATGCACCTCGTCCGGGCCATCGGCAATGCGGCAGATTCGGGCATGGGTAAAGACCTCGGGTATCAAAGTGTCCTGGCAAACGCCCATGCCGCCAAACACCTGCATGGCGCGATCTGCCACCTGCTGCGCCATGTTCGGTGCAACAATCTTAACCATGCTGATGTAGGGCTTCGCCGCCTCAACACCCTCGGTGTCCATCACGTGGGCAGCCTGCATGGTCAACAGACGAGCCTGCTCGATCTCACAACGGCAGCGGGCAATCTCGTGCTGAACGCTGGTTTTCTTCTTCAATTTCTCACCGAAGGCCACACGCTCATCGGCGCGGGCGCACATTAATTCCAGGCAGCGCTGTGCGTTCCCCACCAGCGTCATCGCATACTGGAAGCGGCCGGGGCCGAGGCGACCCTGGGCAATTTCAAAGCCGCAGCCCTCGCCCTTGATCATATTGCTCACCGGTACGCGCACGTTTTCAAACAGCAGTTCCGCTTCACCGCCGGGCGAATGCAGGTTATCGAAGGCGCGAAGCGGCCGCACCAGTGTTATGCCTGGGGCGTCACGGGGCACCAGAATGGTTGAGTGCTGACTATGGCGAGGGTTCTCCGGGTTGGACTTGCCCATTACCAGCATGATCTTACAGCGCGGGTTGACGGCTCCGGTGGTCCACCATTTGCGGCCGTTGAGCACATACTCATCGCCGTCGCGCTTGATCTTCAACTCCATATTGGTGGCATCACTGGATGCCACCTGGGGCTCTGTCATGGCGTAGGCACTGCGAATTTCACCCGCCAACAGCGGTTCAAGCCACTGCTCCTGCTGCTGGGCTGTGCCGTACTTGGCCAGCACTTCAATATTGCCCCGGTCCGGCGCGTTGCAGTTAAACACCGGCTGCGCCCACACCACCCTGCTCATGGTTTCAAACAGCGGCGCAATCTCCACGTTGGTTAAACCGGGGCTCCAGGGTTGATACTCGTGGGGCAGAAACAGATTCCACAGGCCCTCGGCTTTTGCCAGCTCACGCAGCTCGTCAAACCAGGGAGGTGTTTGCCACAAATTATCTTGGTCAAGACACCACTCGGCCCAGTCGTTCTCGCGTGGATAAATATGCTTCTGCATAAACGCTTCAAGCTGCGCATTGATGCTCTGACTCTTATCACTCAATTCAAAACCCATTTTTGTACCTCTTTAGCTAGTACTATCCGCTGACGTTATTTCAGGACTCGGACGGGTTCCATCGCCACTCACGAAGTGTGGTTTATTACCGCGCCCCATCACGCACTCTCGAGAAACAGGGCTTGGCACCCTGTACCTGCAAGAATACGATCGACACGTGCTCGATCCTGAGTTTCAAGCGCTCGATACTGTTCGTTAATCCACTTGAGGCATTTCGCTTGATAAGGAAACGTCGGTTGCGTCCAGCGCGAGCCATCGATTTCCACTTCCCAACTCTTCTCGCCCGACTGAAAAGCCCGGCCATTGGCCAGTAAGGTCGGCACGTACATTTTGCCTACTTCCGTCAAAATGCCGCGCAATGTAGCTGGCATCTGATCGCTGCTATTCCAATCATCGGCGCCCAGCTCCAAACCACCTAAATCTTCCATCAGTGACGTCCACGCAACTGTGCGTGGCGATAGTTGATGAGCGATAGCTCTTGGCGTGGGATCAAAGCCGACCAATTGGGTCAACTGACCAAACATGGCAAAGTCAGCCGCACCGGGACGGTTGCCCAGCATGTATGGCTGGGCCTGCAGATGGGCCTCCATCGCCTGCAGAAAACGCCGGTAGCTGGCATCGATAACCGGGGCTGTCACATCATTGGAACCAACTACATACAAGCGACTAATCTGACGCTCGGGTATCATCTCCTTCATTTGTTCGTGCTGCTCAAAGGGCAGATTCACACGAAAATGCAGGGGCAATAACGTAGCGGCATTACCGATATCCGCTTGAAAATGCCAGCGATAGTGGAACATATATTTGGTGACCCATTCATCCGCAAAGTCCTCCAGCAAATAGTCGATAAAGGCTAGTGCCGGGTCGGCAGGAAGAACTGAGCGGTCCGGGCTAATAGCTTCCAATCGCCTGATTAGAGGCGTAGAGTCGGTCGCTACTTCCAATTCACCGTCCTCGTCGGGCAATATAAATGTCGGCAGCAGTACCGGTTTTGGTAGCTCAAGCCCTAGGGTAGGAATTACCAATTCGGGTTGTCCCCAAGTGATTTTATGCGGAATTCTGCGATAGCGCAGCAGGGAAAGCATCTTGCGGGTATACGGCGAGCCTATGGCACCAATTAACTGTATTGTGTTTGATCCTTTCACTACTGTTCCCATTTTATCTATGCTTGGCCAGCGCATTAACGCCCCGCTTGGCAACTACCAACGTTACAAAAAAATAGTTATAGCATATGTAATGCTATTTTATTAGAGTCTCATTAAGGTTGGAAAAAAGCCTATGGATCACGGTTCTTGACCACGCGGATCACCGCAATACACGCCCTGGTCGCTATGCCCATGGTCTTAGGCAGGGGCGGTCGTATGACCTTGAAAACGGCACTCAAATACGCAGAACCTTACTCAGTAATGCAGCTAAACAAGCACAGGGGAACTTAATGCCAGAGCCGATATATGAAGACATGCAATTAGCACTTGACCGGCAAAAAAAAGCGTTTTTAGCTGAAGGTATTGTCAGTGCCGAAGCAAGAATCGATCGAATTGATCGGGCGATCAACATACTCAAGAAACATGGGTCCCGTCTTAGTGACGCCATGGCCGCCGACTTTGGACATCGCTCTTGGGAACTATCCAAACAGACCGACATTGATGGCTCAATCGTGCCATTAAAATACGCCAGGAAACATTTGAAAAACTGGATGAAGCCAGAAAAACGCAAGGTTATGTTTCCTCTGGGTGTGCTTGGAGCGCGCGCGCGCCTCGAATTCCAGCCTCTCGGCGTGGTCGGCTGTATAAGTCCCTGGAACTTCCCGGTTCAACTCACTTTCGGTCCGCTTGCAGGAGTGTTCGCCGCCGGCAACCGCGCAATGATCAAGCCATCTGAATACACGGCAGAAACATCGGAGCTAATGAAAAGCATCTTCAGCGAGGAATTTAACGAGGAGGAAGTCGCCATATTTACCGGGGGTCCTGAAGTTGGTACCGCTTTTTCTCGACTTACTTTCGATCATCTGATTTTTACGGGCGCCACATCGATCGGCAGGCACGTTATGAAGGCGGCAGCAGAGAATCTGGTTCCCGTAACACTGGAACTTGGTGGCAAATCACCGGTGATTATCGGTCGGTCTGCGGATCTCAAGCTGGCTGCTGCCAACATCATTGCAGGAAAGACAATGAATGCCGGGCAAATATGTCTGGCCCCGGACTACGTTTATTTACCGGAAGAATGCTGTGATGAATTTGTCGGACAGGCGCGTGCCTGCGTGTCCAGAATGTTTCCAACGATTAAGGATAATCCTGACTACACCAGCATCGTGAACGAGCGCCACTACCAGCGACTGCAGGGCTACCTTGAGGATGCAAAGGCGAAAGGAGCGAGTCTGTTTGAGCTTAACCCCGCGAAAGAAGATTTCTCTCAGCAGGCACATCACCGCATCCCTCCCACATTGGTACTAGACCCAAGCGAGGACATGCACATCATGCAAGACGAAATCTTCGGCCCCATACTCCCAATAAAGCGATATAGGGACGTCAACGAAGCCTTGGATTATGTGAACGGTAAAGATCGGCCGCTCGGACTGTATTACTTTGGTGAGGACAAGGCGGAAGAAAAGAGGGTGCTGACACAAACAACCTCGGGCGGAGTTACCGTAAACGACGTCATTATGCACGTGGGCCAGGAGGACTTGCCCTTTGGCGGCATCGGGAACAGCGGTATGGGTTCATACCATGGCTACGACGGCTTTAAGAACTTCAGTCATGCCAAGTCAATCTTCACCACATCAAAGTTTGTGTCTAAAATTGCGGCGACCATGAGACCCCCGTATAAGAGAGCATCCTGATATAACTCGTGCACGGTTAGACCTATTGAACCCCAGCAATTGCTATGACAACAGTTCCATAGCACGCTTGGTGTCAACATATTCACGCCAGCGAGATACTTTACCCGCCTCCAACTCAAACCAGTGAACATAAAGGTTTTCGTATTGGCGCCCTGATTTCGCCCGCCCAATGACCTTAACTTCCAAAACCACGGTGTCCCTCAGCGTAACAGCGTTTATCTCTTCAAATACTGCTCCGTCGACAAACACTTTCGTCGCCGCCTCAACATACTTCCCGAAGGCCCCAATGCCGCATATCGGTCTGGGGCTTACTGACACTGGCAGCAGCATTTCAAAGTTTTCGTTTATCAGACCTATGGCTTGATCCTTATCTGCGCTCAGCAGGCTGGCCAGCAATCTCTTCGCTACTTGAAGGTTTTCTTCCGCTCTACGCGTTGATATTGGCTCGGCAGATATTGTCATACGCAATCCCATTATTCTCTGAAAGTCATATATATTCTTACTTATCTTGAATTATTAGCATACCTAATGCTATAACAATCTTATAACGATAACGGAAACCTCATAAAAAGAGTGCCGCAACATGGCAAAAAACGAGCGACTTTCAAATGCAGTGCAGACCTCATCTGGTCCAGACTTCATTGGCCTAGAGGAAGCTGCAGCCATGAAAACCGGCACCAGAGTCACGTTCGTCCCTGGAATGCCGGCTGTATTTTCTGAGGCCCTAAAGAACATCTGTTTTGTAAAGGGCGTGCCGCTGATCCGTGTAATGCATCCACACATGGGCATTGACAAGGCCACCGGTAAGGATCGACAGGAAAGGTTATATGAGCTTACAAGCCAAACCGGCTTGCCCACAATGTTTCACAATGAGGAGCGGCCCAGAAACGTCTGGATTGAACAACTAGCGCTAGCCGAGCGAATCGGTACCCCGGACTCCCCCTCGTTGATTCCCGATGATTTCGAGCTCCGCAGTGAAGCCCTCGGCCTATGCGCCGTGGTAATGGCTGAGGACGGTATGGTCTGGAATATGAGAATCATGATTGATACTCCATTGGGAAGAAAATATGGTTATAGCGACGCGGCTTCTGCCGAGGCTCCGGGTAAGGTAGCCGCCGTAGTCAGACTGATCGATCGGCGCCTCGACGCGCAAGAACAAAGTGGCTCTCGCTATCTCGTTGGTGAGACCTTAACCGCTGCTGACATCTACTGGGCGACAGTGAGCATTTCGATACTGCCCCCTCCCCCCGAGATCATGCCTCTGACCCGACAAAACAAGAAAGCGCTGGAGTACTTCGCCATGAATTCAAAGATTCCCATAGTTGCAGAGGCGCTTTCCCAGAGGATTGAAAATCACCAGCGCTACATTCTAAGCACATATTGTGAGACACCCGCGGTTCTGGGTGGCGACCCGTTATGACACCAATCCAGCAGATCAAACAAAGCCTGAATGAACTACCTCTCACTCCCCTATCTTCCTCCAAGAGTAATTAGCCATGTATAAAAAAAGTAGAATGCTAACCACCTTCTCGCCATCCGCACTCTGTTTCGCCATTGCAGCAGCAAGCACGAGTATGGTTGCCATGCCTTCCGCCGCACAAACGGCAACCCTTGAGGAAGTCGTAGTGACCGCCCGTAAACGGCAGGAGACCCTTCAGGACGCACCGTTGGCAATATCAGCACTCAGCGGCGATCAATTGCGCGCCGAGGGGCTGCGCAATCTATCCGATCTCGCGCGAATAATACCTAACCTAGATGTGGCCACTGATGCACAAGCGCAGGTCTACATCCGTGGTGTGGGTGCACGCAATCCCTCGATCAATTATGACTCTGGAGTCGGTATCTACGTCGACGGAGCGTACCTTTCACGCATGCAGGGCGGTCTCCTAGATAACGTAGACATCGCCAATGTACAGGTTGTGCGCGGGCCTCAGGGAACCTTGTTCGGCAAAAACTCCACAGGCGGTGCCATCATCTATACCACTAACCGGCCGGTAGATGAGTGGGAGGGCGATTTGGAAGTCCGCGTGGGCAACCACGGCCGAGAAGATTTGAGGGGAACTCTCAACGTGCCACTGATAAAGGGCACCTTGAATTCTCGCTTTTCGATCTGGTCTATACATCGCGACGGCTACGTCAACAACGCTTGGGACGGTAGCGAGCGGAATGAGGAAGATCGTGTAGGTGGCCGCGGTCAACTGCGGTGGCTTCCCACAGATGCACTCACTATTGACCTCAACCTTAGCTACAGTGAAATGGACCAGGCCGGGTTTGGTCAAAATTGCAATCCGATTAACCAAGCGGGGGCCGGCTATCTGGCTGGGCTGTTAGCCCCGGTTCTGATGATAACTACCGGCAAGACATACGCGCAGCATTGCGCGGATAACGGCGCATTAGGTATTGACACTGTAATAAACGACTACGTGACTCCCAATACCAAGGAGGAAGTAGCTCAGGGTATTGCCACCGTGGAATGGGAACTCAGCAACAGTGTCAGCCTCAAAAGCATATCCGCCTGGCGGGACATCGAAAGCGAAGGACCTACTGACGTCGACGCGGTGGGTATATCGCTTCTCACCGCCGGCGCCTCTTATCCATCGACGCGGGGATTCCAGACCGATATTTTTAGTCAGGAGCTCCAATTGACCGGTAGCACCTTGAATGACTCAGTGAGCTTCGCAGCCGGTCTGTATTACTTCGAGGAAAATGGCAAAGTAAACTTGGCCAGTGGGCAAGGACCTTTGAGTACGAATAATTTCCCTGGCCTGCCATTGCCCTTCATGCTTTACAACTTTTCATTACTGGATGTCGAGTCAGATAACGAATCGATGGCGGCCTACGCTCAGTTTGACTGGGAGCTTGCTGACCAATGGACCCTCAGCGCCGGAATCCGATACACCGATGAAACCCGAGAGTATCGCCGCACGCGATTTGTTCCTGACACCTCGGTGGGGAACCCACCGGCAATACCTGTAGGGCCCGGTAATTGGCTGCTCCCAGGAGGAACTGGATCGTTCAATATTGCACATGATTGGGTGCTATCAAACAACCCACAGGACGACCAAACCCGTTCTGTGGAAGACGATGACTGGACGCCGATGGTCAGCCTGAGCTACAGCTTCGACGCTATCGGCTGGGTAGATACCGGCAGCGCCTACCTCACTTACTCAGAGGGCTATTTGTCCGGTGGTGTATCGGATCAGCTTGACCCCAGAAGCGGTCAATTAGGGACTTTCAAACCAGAAAATGTGCAAAATTATGAACTAGGAGCGAAGCTGATTGGGCTGGACAGTACGCTATCTCTCAACACGGCACTGTTCTATATGGACTACGACAATCGTCAGCTGACCAGCGTGACTCTTGATCCCAATACGGGCACACCTATGGGTGTGCCCATCAATGCTAAGGCCTCTTCGGTAATGGGGCTAGAGATTGAGACTGTTTGGCTGCCAGGGGGCAACCTTGAATTAACCGCCAACCTGACATTGAACGACGGTGAGATCGATGAATTCGACGATACACAGATCTTGACCCTAGGGGCCGGCGCGCAGCTGGGACTAGATTGTGTTTCACTAGCTCCAGCAGCTCCGTTGGACATCTGCTCTATCGATCGCTCGGATGAAAATCTACCGAGACTGGCAAAATACAGCTACACGCTGGGTGCCCAAACGAAGTTTTCGCTTGGCGATGGCATGCTGATTCCCCAAATTTCATACAACTATCGTGATTCCGTAGATTATTGCCAGGACAGGGGTAGCTGCGTCAGCGGAGCTTACCAACAGAATCGAGAAAATTTATCGGCCAGCCTCACCTGGAGCAACGAATCGTGGCGCATACGCTTATGGGGCAACAACCTCACCAATGATCGCTATATCGGGGGCGGCCAGTTTATTACCGACAACCTAGGCAATGTAGCTGGCCAATACAATGCACCGCGTACCTATGGAATTGATTTGGGTTACAGCTTCTGACGAAGCCTTTTTTATTAACAGTAACGGGGCCGTTCAATGTTGAATAACCATGGGATAAAGGGGACAAGGTGGCCAGATTGTGCGCACGCTCTTTGAACAGTAGGACAAAGCTAGAGCAATCCCATGATGACGGATCATTTTCATACTCAGGGATTGGCCATTGTGCTTCATCTCTTACTCGCGAAACTACCTCATCGGTGCCGAGGGGATGCCCCGCAGAACGGTCGGGGTAGTCCTTCGCCGTCCCTCACATCGCTGCTGTAATGATTGATCGTTCACTGCGCTATTTCGTCGATAAAGAGCCAGCACCGCGATAAACCATACCTCCTAAAAGCTGTTACTTACAGATGGAGTTGACGCGGCCGTTTAGCAATATGAACACATTGACTGGAACTATAACGGCAGAGCCTTCTCGGTTCGGACCAATATTTTTTATCAGCGTGATTATCCATCAATCTGAACGCGTGACGTAACAAAAATATCTAACTTGATTAAGAATCTAGTGTGCCGCCTAACCTACTCGAACGCCATGTATGTCCCAACCCGAGTCAATCGGCGTTTCAGCTTCAGATCAACTATCCCTGCGCCCCCACATTCGACCAGCAGTCGCCGGCAAATTTCTTTTTCACTCTTAGAGAGTTCGTCTATCCAGTCCAGAACTCGCTGAATGACCCATATTTCATTAGTGGCTACCGATTGCTGAATTGATACACCGCGAATACGCGTGGTGAAGCGACCGATAATGGGTTCATGATCTTTCGGTCTGTCGGACAGTAGATCACCGGAGGATTTTCGCGTTTGCGCTATTGCCCAGTCATTGAATAAATCCACCGATTCAAGGATCGCGGCAGAATAATTTTCGAGGCAGAAACAAAGGAATGCCAATGTGCCCTCTGGAATCTCGTCATCAGCTAAATACGCTTGACGAACATCATGATGCTCGGGCGAGACAATTTCAGGCGTATTCATGTGCTCGGTCCAGCGAAATACCCGCGGGGCCTTTAGCTTCATGATATTGGAGGGCACAGGATCACGGCCAAAGTGACCGAATAAGGGGCCCATCAATATGTAGTCTGCAATACTCGGTAAGCCGCCGAACAAGTAGGGGTATAGCCGGAAATGCTCTTCCAGAATTTTCAAAGCATCGAGATACAGCACATCGAATAACGGCCTTACATCTGGAGTATCGGCAAAAATCGACGTTCGAAACCCGTTCATTCTCTCGGCAATGACCTCACCGAAATGAGCGAGTTCTTCATCGGTGCCATGAGGAGAGAATGAGCGGCCGAATTCTCGACCGACAAAGTCGTAATTATCGTCCTTGTAATTCCAACGGTAATGCCAGGCAGAACGCCCGAGTGTGGCATCGATCAAAAACTCAAACAGGCGCGCAGCGATTTGTTGACGAATGCCCGGCGGATAGGCTGGAGGCTCAGGAAACTGCGATTCCAGAGCATCAAAGATCGCGATGCTGTCCTGTATCACCCGGCCGTCGGGTGTTTCGATCTGTGGTATGCGGTGATTATCGCTGGTTTTGCGGACATACTCGCGGAACCGAGGCGTGCCAGGCACACGCTCAACAAAAGGAATTCCCTTTTTTCTTAAATAGCTACGCGGCTTTGCTGTTGCGTACGAGGCGTAGGAGCCATAGAGGGTGTAGATCGGCTTATTCGAGGCCCTGGTCATTGTTGCCTCCCTTTTGGCCACCTAATTGTGTCGCTGAAAGTATTAGCATACCCTACGCTATAATGTTAAAAAACCCAAATACCGTGAGCTGATCTGGCGTCTCAGCAGCGAATTCAACCTCAATAACAGACTAAAAAAGGTAAACAAATGTGGCTGGTGAAGAAATTTTTTATTCGAAGGTTGAGCAAATTTATCGGCTTTATGTTTGCCCGGATGGATCTTCCAGAGCCAAAATTACTCAGCGGACCGGGTAGTATAAAGAAGCTGCCAGCGCTTATTAAATCGAGGGGTGTTCGAAGCGTATTGCTTGTATCTGATAAGGGGATTTCGAGCATTGGCCTGATAGACCCGCTGGTGGAAGCATTGGAAAAAGCCGATATCGAATGCACCGTATACGACGAAGTGCAACCCAACCCGACGATTGCAAACATTGAATCGGGTGTTGAGATTTACCAGGCGAATAGATGCGGTGGTATCGTCGCCTTCGGCGGTGGTTCGCCAATAGACTGTGCAAAGGTTATAAACGCAAGGATAGGTAACCCAAAGAAGACCGTGCTCCAGATGCAAGGTGGCATGAAAGTTTCTGGGCCGCTATCGCCATTGTTCGCAGTACCCACCACAGCAGGTACAGGGTCGGAGTGTTCACTCGGGGCAATGGTGAGCGATCCGGAGAGGCACGAGAAATTCGGTATTGCCAGTCCTTATTTAGTTCCGCTCTGCGCCGTGTTGGACGCTGAACTGATGATTGGGCTGCCACCACACATTACGTCGTCCACCGGCATGGATGCTCTCACTCATGCGGTGGAGTCCTACATCGGCAATTGGGCTTCCGATTACACCAACTCACACGCCGAGCAAGCCGTAAAAATTATCCTTCGAGACCTCGAAGCCACCTATCGCGATGGTGCGGATGTGGACCGCCGCCAAAATCTGGCCATGGCCTCACACCATGCAGGCTTGGCATTTACTCGCGCAATGGTTGGCTACGTGCATGCCATATCCCACAATCTCGGCGGACTGTATGGCGTACCACATGGTCTGGCCAATGCCGTTATTCTGCCCTTGGTACTCGATTTTTGTCGGCAAGACTGTGAGGCGCAGTTGGCAAAACTTGCTGTTATCGGTGGTCTCGGCCGCCGTAATGAGCCTATCAAAACCTTGTCTCTACGTTTTATAGATAAAGTACGGGAGATGAACCGGAATATGGATATCCCAACCGGTATCGCGCAGTTGCAGGCATCCGATATACCCAACCTGGCGAAGCGTGCGCTCGCAGAAGCTCACCCGCAGTACCCGGTTCCTCGGCTGATGAAGCATTCAGAGTGTGAGGCGATACTGCAGAAATTGCTGACAATCCGGGGTTAGTGGTTATAGGGCTAGCGCAATCCTCGAAGACTGGCCTGGGTGGTGCAGCAACCGCGAACGCTTACTTATTCACTACAAGTGGGAACCTTAGCTATGACCGCATTTAAAACAGCAATTACGCTCTGTGGATCCTTGCGCAAACCTCACCAAATGTTACAGAAACAAACCTACGAGGGGCATGTGTCGATTCACGATGACAACATGGCAAATGATCTAGGGTTTTCAGGCGCACCGATCGAGGGGCCAACCCACTTCAGTCAGTTCGACCCCTTGTTGTTTGATTTGTTTGGTAAAGCCTGGTTTGAAAACGGCTGCATCAGTGTCCACTACCAAAACATGGTGATCGAAGGCGAGGAAGTTCGTGCTTTCGCGACACCTGCCGACGATAAAAAGAGCGCGGTAATTTGGGCTGAAAAAAAAGACGGCACCCCGGTCTTGCAAGGCAGTGCCAGTATCGGCCCAACTCATTCGGAATCTGAACTGGATCGGCGCCGCGCTAGGCTACGACCTTCACAGCAGCTGGTGATTCTGGCGGAGCAACATATCGGCATGAAAGGAAAACGGGATGAACATGTGGTAATGAGTTTTGATCAACACATGGGTGATCTTTATCCGTTTAGCCTGAATGAGAAAGTCGAGAGAATGACCGAACCATCACCCTGGTACACGAATGTGGGCGGCAGCCGGTCACCCTGGAAGCAAGCGATAATCCCATTTGAGATGGTCAGTGTGCTGACTGAATATTCGGCTCGAGAAGCCGAAATACCTCGCAAAGGTCCCGCCGTTGGGTTATTTGTCGATCAAGAAATTAAATTGATAAATGGGCCTTTGTTCGTTAATCACCCTTACCGGCTACAGCGTGAAGTTATTCATTTAGCCGAGAGCCGTCGTGTAGAATCCAGTTGGACATTGACAAAGGTATACGACGAAAAAAGTAACGAGCTCGTTGCTGAATGCATATTAAATCACTCGCTTATCAAGTCATCTTATGAAAATTACGAAGAAGAGGCGATAGCATTGGGAAAGAGCGCCACCCACCAAATTAGCGGTAACAAAATATCAACCGGACCTCGCAGCTGAAAAGAAGAACTCATGACATCAACCCGCGACATCATTTTTCCCAAAACGGCCGACAATGAGTACCGTTGTGGGACCATTGTTTTATGCGGGTTCTGCCTTTTCGTTGCCGTTGGGTTCCTCCGAAGCGCAGTTCATCTCCTACTCCCGGACGGGGGAATTAACTCCATCGCCAGCATCATAGTTTTCGAAGGCACACCCAGTCCAAACGACGTGATCTACATGCTGCAATCGGGCGGAGGAGCGTTTCAAATGAGTTTCGCGGCCCTCAACGCTCTGGTGCTTTGGCGTTACCGCAGCCTCATCCCGCTGATGCTGGCGCTTATGCTGATGCAGCAGTTCTTTATCTGCATGGTGCAAATAATGCATCCCTTGTCCCCCGACCACTATGCGTACACGCCCCCGGCGTTCGTAGGAGCGCTTCCCGCACTTATAGCACTAGCAGCACTGCTGTGCCTCGCAGTTCAAAAATCTAAAGCACACTGACGCATCCGGGCATGTCCCGAAAGTACGGATGGGGCTCATCTGATTCTCACTTCTTATATTGTGCGATGGGTGTAGAGCTGCTGACCACCACTACAGAGTACGCCTGCCAAGGCTTCACTTTATCTATTAGCATATGTAGTGCTATTTTTAATTTCTCTGTAAAATAAGTCGCTCCGTAAGCCGAAGCTTTGAACGCACATAATTGGCGGATCCAAATAGAGGCAGGGATTTTGGAAAGCACCCTATCAGGGAAACCGCCCCCCGCTGAACTCGCCTTGCTGATAGTGATAGCTGTTGCCTACCGAACAACGTTGTAACCAAACCGAGGAAAGAACATGACGCTACAAGATTTTCAGCTGGGGAACGCCGGGTACTATCAGAATTCGAACTACCCAGTAGAATGTGGTGGCGTCAGGCGCCAGAAGCACGCTCGGAGTCCAGGGCTGAATATTCAGCCCAATGAGAGATTAGTCATCACATCACGCCAGTTTTCAGCTGGACGCTGGGTTATCGCCACGTTTGATGTTGACGGGAGGCTTTTCGTATTTGGTTGCTCTACCCCAGGACAGCCTGATGTTTCATTTGGGTGGCTTGAGGAGGTTGACCCGAATACGTTAGAAACGCTTAACACCTCACCAGAGTTGGCTACGGGGGGGCACAACTGGTGTGGTGGCGCGTGTGTACTCACAGATGGCACTATCATTACCGGGTTTGGTCGGTACATTCACAAGCTTAATCTTGATCTTGAGCTAGTCGCTGAGTCGGAGCTTCCTGTAGATCAAGCGCATAACGGCGTGCTGCGTTTGTCGGACGGTATGATGGTTACGCGCAGTATGGAACACGACCCGAGCAGAAATTCTGTATTCACCCTTTTTGACCCGAGCAATCTCGAGTGTTTGGATACTTTCGAATTCGTCGGATCCTCGATAGGACGTTTTTGCATTGATCCCGGGAAGGACTGGGACAGTCTGTACGCCACAACACCTACACATATTCATCGACTCATCTACAAGGACCGACATCTAAGCATGGATCCAAACTGGAGTGCTTGCTATGACTTGCCCGGCGAGGATCAGGGCTTTGCGTGGTGCAACACTGTTGGTGATGACAGCGTATGGTTTATGGATATGGGTGATCTTCCTCCAGTTGAGTCCATGATGCGTGCTTACCCTGTCGGCACAAAGCCCATCGCGTTTTCTCCTCTGAATCAGGCTCCATTACGTGTTCACAGAGTCTCAACACATGACAGCAGTTCATCGGATGTACTTACCCCCTTCGGTCTGCCTGCAGGGGGCCAAGCGGCTTCAGCGCTTTATGTTCAGGATAAGAGCATTTTGATGGCCTTTGATACGCTCAATCGAAAAACTGGAGCATGGCGATTCAACGGTGCTGGCGACTTTACCGAACTGTGGATTCACGACATAGCCAACTCCAACCAAGCACTCTATTACCCGGACACAGGAGAAGTGATTCTCGACGATGTGTTAGCCGACCAGTCTGTCGACGCCGTGGTAGTTGATCTAGAGACAGGATTGGAAAAGGGACGAGTGGCTACTGGCACTCTTTTTGCCGCTGGTATGATGGCATGCCCTGGATTCGAGCGTGATTTCTACGTTGCTAGTGGCGTGCATGGAACCCTTTGTCGAGTGTATGTATCTGAAACGTAGGGCCTACTCATCATCAACGGGGGACACCGGGATTCATAAAACGATACCGCCAAGTTAGCCCCCTACTGTGGATCCGACACTTTCAGTAACTGTTTACCCTCGTTAGCGCCGGTGTACAGTCGTTGTAGCGTTGCGGGAATGTTTTCAAATCCTTCCTGAATGTCCTCCCGCCAGGCGATCTCACCGGTATTCACCCACCCAGAAAGCTCCTTCAGGGCCCTGCCCGCCTGAGCCATATAATTCATCATCACGAAGCCCTGCATCCGCAGGCTCCGGGATATCATCAAGTTCAGGTTGTTTGGCCCAGGCGGCGGACTCTCAAGGTTATAGTTAGAAATGCAACCGCAGGCGACAATTCGACCGAAGTCTGCCATGTGGCTGAGAGCGGTCTGTAAAATTTCGCCTCCGACATTGTCGAAGAACACGTCGACGCCCTTTGGGCAAAGCTCTCGCAGGCGACCGTCCAGATCTTCTGATTTATAGTCTATCGCCACATCGATTTTGCAATCATCGACTAGCCATTCGCACTTCTCTCGACCACCGGCAATGCCGATCACCTTACAACCATTGATCCTGGCAATCTGCGCCACCACACTGCCGGTGGCGCCAGCTGCGCCAGAAACCAGAATGGTCTCTCCGGGCTGTGGTTGGCCTACTTCAAGTAGCCCGAAATAGGCAGTCAGGCTGGTACCGCCGAAAACACCGAGAGCGAGATTGGGTGGCGTACCCTCGCGAAGTCGCCTCGGAGATGAGGCCGCGGAGGGATCGCCAATGCTGTATTCCTGCCAGTTCGCCATTCCCTGCACCAACGCGCCTTCAGGCAATTGGGGGTTATCAGAGCGGACCACCTGACACACGCCAGGGGCACGCATGGCCTCGCCGATTCCGACCGGGGGCACGTAGCTAGGCCTGTCGTCCAGCCAGCCACGCATGGCAGGCTCGAAACTGAGCATGAGGGTCTTGAGCAGCACCTGACCTGAAGTTAGGTCCGGTTCTGGCAAAGGGGATTCCACCAGCTCAAAATGCTCCGGCCCCACCAATCCCATAGGGCGTTCTCTCAGTAACCACTGTCTGTTTGTATGGCTCACCTGACTCTCCTTTGTCATCTCGTGCGACTGGTACCGGGTTGCTGGCCACTTTTTTTAGCGCAAGCCTGTCCGTACGTTATTGTTATTTTGACATAGGTACTGCTAATATTATAGTGTCTTGATCGAATACTTGATCCTGTCAGCAAGTATGGCTCGCGAAGACATTTACTCGATAACAATTAGTGCGGTGAATATGGCAAGCATCCTATCCCGAAAGGCACTCGTCGCTCTGCTCGCCTTGTTGATAGTGCTAGCTGTTGGCTGCTTGAATCACCTGTCCCTGCCTATCCGGGCGGGCACCAAGGGCGCCCTAGGGTTAATGGTAAGACTACAGGAACTTATACTTCCCAATCAGGTGGTACACTGGCAGACCTCCTCCCGGCCTGCCGCCGAGGGTATGAGCTCCTCGCCTGCCCTGCCCTACTTTGGCCACCACTGATCAGCTTTCCCATGCTCCCTGACAAAAACCTGCACGGACCGCTGGACGAAAACAATGTGCCGATCTACTGGTACAACTGATAGTGTTCTCGAGTCGAGCACCCCTGGTCGGAGCGGCTGTCATGACTCAGGATTATGGAGTAATAGGAAATGACAGTTACTAAATGGACCTGGCTGGTAATCGTAGTGATCTACCTTGGATTTTTCAGCTGGTATACCTCGTTCAAGGGGCCACTTACCCAGCAGGAAATCGACCATTATCTCGAGAAAGTCGACGCAACGCCCGAGGAACTCGCCAGTTTTCGCAAGTTCATGGAAGACGATGACGGCGATGATTTCGTGATGATCAATATCATGGAAATGAACGATACGCCCTTGCAGATCGAAGGGGTGGAGCCCGGTGAGACCACCGATGAGGTACTGGCAAAATACATGGAATATATGTTCCCGGCCATGCTGTCCAGGGCTAGTCATCCCGTATTTCAGGGCCAGGCCGCGTCCGACCGGGCTATGGATCTCATGAATGCAGATGGCATGGAGACATGGACCGGAGCCGCTGGCGTTCGTTACCGCAGTCGACGCGACATGATCGATATCTCAACCAATCCGGAGTTTACTGGAAGGCACGAATTCAAGGTGGCCGCGCTGGCTAAAACCATCGCCTTTCCCGTTGCACCGTTTAATTACCTGGGCGATCCCAGGCTAGTGCTGGCTCTGCTGCTGGGCTTAATCGGCTGCGCTGTGGGTTGGTGGCAAGCGCGTAGTGTTGGGAGCGCTTAATCCTCGACATGAGAAAACTCTTTGTCGCTTTGCTACTGGTTGCAGTCGCCGCGGGTATTGGCTGGCAAAATCGTGTCGACCTACTGGTCTGGGCCATGCCCAGGCTGACGGCGCTGTCCTCGCCTGTGGCGCCGAACCGGCCGGTTAACTGGTCTGCGGGCCCCGATACTGCCGAGCTGCCTGTAGAGCAACGTCCACCCAATATCGTTCTGATCATGACGGACGATATGGGCTTTAACGATATCTCCCTGTACAACGGCGGTGCCGCCGATGGCAGCCTGATGACGCCCAATATCGATGCGTTGGCTGCGGGAGGCGTGCGTTTTGACAACGGTTACGCGGGTAACGCCATCTGTGCTCCTTCCCGCGCCATTTCCATGACAGGCCGTTACAACACCCGTTTTGGCTATGAGTTTACTCCTTTCCCCAAAATCGGTGTCACCATATCCCAATGGATGCTTGACCAGAACCCAGGCGCCTTACCGGGCTTCATCGACGCTGAAAAAGCTGATGCCATGCCTGGAGTCTACGAGGCGGGTATGCCCACAAGCGAGATCACGGTCGCCGAACTGCTGCGCGATAGTGGATACTACACGGCGCATATCGGCAAATGGCATCTCGGATCGGAAGGCGATATGCCACCGAATCAACAGGGTTTCGATGACAGCCTTGAGCTCAGTGGCCTCCTGTATTTGCCTGCGGACGATCCCAATGTGGTGAACCAGAAATTTCCGCACGATGTCACTGACCGAATGGTTTGGGCTGCCGGAAAATTCTCCGCGCGCTTCAACGGCTCTGAAGAGTTCGCACCTGCGAAATACCTGACCGACTACTACACGGACGAGGCGGTTAAAGTCATTGAGGCCAACCGAAATCGCCCATTCTTCCTCTACCTTGCACATTGGGGTCCGCACAATCCACTACAGGCCAGCCGCGAAGATTATGAAGCACTGGCACATATTGAGGAGCACGGCCTGCGGGTATACGCCTCGATGCTGCGTTCACTGGATCGCAGCGTTGCCAGGGTTACGCAGGCCCTGGCCGACAACGGGCTTACAGACAACACCCTGATTCTGTTCACCAGCGATAACGGTGGCACTCACATCATCGAGCAGGCTGACATCAATGCGCCCTATCGTGGCTGGAAGATGACTCAATTCGAGGGCGGCCTGCACGTGCCGTTTATCGCCAAATGGCCCGCCAGGTTACCCGCCGGCAGAACCTATCAACAGGCGGTGCATCACATGGACCTGATGCCGACAATCGCCGCCGCGGCGAATGCCTCACTGCCGACTGATCGCAAGATTGATGGGGTAAACCTGATACCCTTTATACTGGGCGAACGCAGCGAGCCCCCCCACCGCACCCTGTTCTGGCGTTCCGGTCACCACCAATCGGTTCTGCATGAAGACTGGAAGCTGATTCGCGCCAACCAGCCGGATCAACCGGCTGGTACCCCGCAGAAGAAGTTTCTGTTTCATCTCAGTGCCGACCCTACTGAGCAGAGAAACCTGGCCGAACAACGCCCTGACAAGGTGGCAGAACTCGAAGCCCTGCTGGCCGCACACAACGCAGAGCAGGTTGACCCTATCTGGCCATCAGTCATTGCTGGGCCGATGGTCATAGACAAGCATGGAGGTCAGCCCTATGAGCCGGGCGATGACTATATCTATTGGCCCAACTGAGCGATACATATGAGTAATGAAACGCAGCGAGTCGATGTTCTTATTGTGGGCGCTGGCCTGACGGGTATCGGTTTAGCGCGACACCTGCAGCGTGAATGCCCGCAAGATAGCTTTGCATTGCTGGAAAGTCGCAGCGCTATCGGTGGCACCTGGGATCTTTTTCGCTACCCCGGTATTCGCTCTGACAGCGATATGTACACATTCAGCTACGGGTCCAAACCCTGGCTGGCTAAACAGTCACTGGGGGATGGAACCCGGATACGCAACTATATCACCGAAGCGGCCGCGGAGACTGGCGTGGATAAGCACATTCGATTCCAGCACAAGGTAGTCAGTGCCAGCTGGTCATCAGACGATGCCTGCTGGACTGTTTCGGCCCTGCGAACAGATACCAACGAGACTGTTTGTTTTAGCTGTAATTTTCTAATGATGTGCTGCGGCTACTACGATTATGAAAATGGCTATACGCCCGACTTTCCTGGTCGCGACAGTTTCTCAGGCCAGGTCATACACGCCCAGCACTGGCCTGAAGATCTCGATTTCGCTAACAAGCGAGTTGTCGTCATTGGCAGCGGTGCGACCGCTGTAACACTTATTCCCGAATTGGCGAAGCAGACCAAACACACCGTCATGTTACAACGCTCGCCAACCTACATACATTCGCACCCAATCGAAGACCCCTGGGCGGTAACACTGCGCAAGTTCTTACCGAACACATGGGCGTTCCGCATTACCCGCTGGAAACAGATGGCTGCACAGATGTTTGGTTATCAAATTGCACGCAGGAGACCGGAGTTGGCCCGCAACGCACTGTTGCAACAGGCTCGTGATGCACTGGGCGAGGAATACGATATCGAAAAACATTTTACACCCAGATATAACCCCTGGGACCAACGGGTGTGTGCAGTTCCGGAGAATGACCTGTTCAAGGCTATTCGCGAAGAGCGCGCCGAAGTCGTGACCGACAAGATTTCCAGCTTTACTGAAACCGGAATTCAGTTGGAGTCCGGGAACACCCTGGAGGCGGATATCATTGTGCTCGCAACGGGCCTGAACATGAAATACCTTGGTGGCGCTTCAGTGACCGTTGATGGTCAGGACATCGACTTGTCATCGAAATTCGTTTATCGAGGTACCATGCTGTCAGACCTGCCCAACCTGGGCCAGGTGTTTGGCTATGTGAATTCATCCTGGACGCTGAAGGCAGATCTGATCAGTAAGTATGTGTGCCGGCTCCGAAAGCACATGCGTCGCTCCGGGAAGCAAATAGCCATACCGCGAACGGATGCCAACGGTATGCAGGCTTCACCTTTTCTCGACCTGTCGTCGGGCTACGTCACCCGCGGTATGGATTTATTCCCCAAGCAAGGCGATTCGTCGCTCTGGCGTGTCTATCAAAACTATTACTTAGATTTCTTTCACTTACGGATGCGCCCAATTCGTGACCGTGTACTTGAGCTAAATTAGGCACTTGGCAATCAATGACACAGAATGGCCGCCATGAGTGATCAGGAAAAAGCCAACCGGGCGCAGCAACACCAGCTGGTGATATACCCGGATGAGTACGAGCTGGTTGGGTCAAAAAACTCCTACTTCTCCGCGAAGGTGCGCGCCTGCCTGCAATACAAGCGCCTGCCCTATGTCGAGGTGACCGCCAATATAGAGTCCATCATGCGCACTCGGCAGCTTACCGGTTCGCATATATACCCGGTGGTCATCTGCCCCGACGGCGTGATACTGCGCGATGGATGCGATATTGTCGAAGCGCTCGAAAAGCGCCACCCGGCACGGTCGGTTATTCCCGCTGACCCGCTGCTACACCTAGTCAGTCTAATCACGGAACTAATAGCCGATTGCTTTATTCTGGAAGGGGCAATGACAACCCGCTGGTGCCATGACCGAAACGCTGAGTGGGCTAAGCGGCTATTCAGCCAGGTTTCCAGTGAACGCGTGAAGGATGCCGAATTACGCCAGCGTGGCATTGATAACGGCGTGCGCATCGGTGCCTCAATTCGCAAGCGGTTTGCTGCACTCGCTGGCACTGACTACGACCCGCAGTTACACATAAATGCTACCCGCGACATTCTGTCACGCCTGGACACCCATCTCACTGCGACGCCCTTCCTGCTCGGTGATCGGCCCTCCCTAGCAGACCTGGGTATGCTAAACGCAATGTACGGGCATCTCTATCGCGACCCCGGTGAGCTTAGTGACTACATGCACTGGGAATGTATCAGTCTCTCTCTATGGACGGAGCACATGTTGGCAGCGGCCGGGGAATCGGATCGAGGCGACCTTTACCTTACGTCATCTATCGAACATGTGCTCGCCGGCTTCGGCCAATGGTATGGCGAACGGGCGTTAAACCAGGTGAAACAAGTCGATCAGAGCCTGCGCGACAAGCTTCCCGGGGAAATCATCGGTATTGGTTCAGCAGTACCCTCTTATACGGCTTGGAGATGCCAACGTTTGCGAGATTTCTATCTGCAGCTGGGCACCGAACATCTGGCCGAGGCAGAGCGACTACTGGAATTATCAGGCCTGCTCGACGCCTGTCGCTTCCAAGCCGGCTGGCGGGCGGAAAAACAAGAGCAAGAGTTGGTGATAGTGGCGAATCGCTAATGACTTCGAAAGTCCTATAGCTGCTCGAATTTCATCTCGGCATATTTTTCAAGGCGCTCAATTAATCGCCCGTCAAACACAGTGGCGGTGGTCCAGAAGCCGCCTGCCTTCTCAGCTTTAGGAATATCCAGGGCAAGAGAAACGGCTGCCTGGCTCAGCATCTTTGCTGTACTGGCGTATCCCGGATCGCCTTGACCGGTTACCTTGACTGCGACCTTTTTGCCGCCACTGGTTGACCCGAAAAACCGTAAATCGAAAAAGCCCTCGGCTTGCTCTTTAGGCGAAGGACCTTCGCCGGGCTTGGGAAGCACCCTTTTTTCCAGCAGCCGTATCAACGATGGAAAACGCAGTGCAAAACTGCCGATGCGCCCCGCTGCCGCCAGTGCCCTTGCGCCGAATGCACCGGCAAACCCCGCGCCGGTTACCACTGCCTCGTTATAGCTGAAGTCTTGGTGATAGGGCGCCAGCGCATTGGAGCGCAACACCATCCGTTCATTAATTGGCGCCATAGGAAAAGGGCCGATCCACCCCTGCGTATTGGTATCCTTCTCCGCCCGCCTGATACTTCGCTGCTCACTGTTCCTGACGGTATCCGCGGGGCAATTTGAATAGGAATCTGCCATGATCATTTGCAGTTCAGGATCTTTAGCCTCTTCCTTCCATAGATTGAGTAAGCTGGCAATTGTTCCTCCCGATACACCGCCCTTGCTGGTCTGAACACGCATGCAAACTTCTGCGCAGGTTTCACCGTGCTCTCGTGCTGACTGCTGCTGCAGGAACCAGGTGCCCATATCAGACGGTATCGAATCAAAACCGCAACTATGGACGATGCGGGCACCACTGTTTTTGGCCGCGTCCTCGTAACGTCTTATCATCTGCCGAATCCATTGCGGCTCCCCGGTAAGATCGCAATAGTCAGTGCCCGTCTCGACACACACTTTCACCAGAGGGGAACCATATAGTGCGTAAGGGCCTACCGTTGAAATGATGACCCGGCTCTGCGCGCACAAGCTATGCAAGTCTGCAGCTGACGCTGCGTCGGCGACAATCACCGGCAAGTGTTCTGCGCCTGACCCCAATGTTTTCACCAGTTCGTTCAGTTTTCGCTGGGAACGACCGGCAACACCCCATTGCACCCGTTCTGCAATGCGACCAGTGCACTGCCCGTCGACACCATATTGCGCTGCGAGGTACTGACACACCAATTTTCCGACAAAGCTGGTGGCGCCAAATACAACAATATCCAGGTTTTTTTCAGGAGAATTTTCCGCGTTCATAGATAAACCCACAATCGATGGCGAAAACAATCGTCTTCAGGCTTGTGACTCATGCAGATGCTGCCGCCGTTCTCTGCCTTTTGGCCTTATCTATCTTTAATATTTTGGTCGCCAGCCGGCGAAATAGAACCGGAGTCAGGCGCGTTGCCCAGTCCACCAGGTAGGCATCAAAGCCAACCAGTACTCGCATCTTGTTTTTCTTTATACCCTTGATGATGCTCTCGGCGACTTTCTCCGGAGTGTTAAAAGCTTTCTGCGTGTATTGAGCATGAGCTTCTTCTTGATCTGCCGCCCCGATGTCCCTAAGTAGCGAAGGATCCAGTCTTCCATCGCGCAAGAGCGTGGTTTTTATCATGCCCGGATGAATCGAGGTAACGCTGACGCCACATTCCTCGACATCCAACTCCGTACGCAGGGTTTCGCTAAACGCTCTGATCGCAAACTTGCCTGCGGCATATGCCCCCACATTGGCAGGCGCCATCATGCCGAACATACTGGAGACATTGCAGATATGCCCTTCGCCAGATTCTTTGAGATAGGGCAGAAAAGCCATGCTGCCATAAACCATCCCCCAAAAATTGATATTCATAATCCACTGAAAATCTTCAATGCTGGTGTTTTGCAGGCTGCCACGCACAATGACCCCGGCATTGTTAATAACAATATTTACCTTACCGAAGGTGTCCGCGACATCACAGGCATAGTTCTCGAAAGCCTCTCTATCGGCAACATCCAGTACATTGGCCAGTACTTTCGCGCCAAGCGCTTCAATGGCAAGGCGTGTCTCTTCAAGGTTCGGCTCACTAATGTCCGATATTGCCAGCAGGCAGCCTTCATCCGCCAATGCCAGAGCCGTGGCACGACCGATACCGGAGCCCGCACCTGTGACAACCGCGACCTTTTGCTTGAGATTTTTCATGGTGACTCCTCAGAATCTGGTTCGTTCGGACCAATCAGCCTTCCACAGCCGGTACCTTTCAATGCCGCATCCACTCTATCGCGGCTGTCGGCGTCCAGAGCATCATATTGTTCGTTAAGCCAGCGCAGACACTTTGCTTGATAGGGGAACGTTTTCTGGCTCCAGGCGGTGCCATCAATTTCCGTTTCCCATTCGCTCTCACCTGCCGCTACCGCTGCGGCATTGCGCAGCATCGCGGGCACATAAACACGGCCAATTTCCTTGAGCAGTTCACGCAGCGTGACTGGCAAGTCACTCACGTCGTTCCATGCCTCCTCACCGGGCTCAAGACCACTTTGATCCTCCATCAAATCAACCCATTCCACCGTGCGCGGCGAAACATCGTGGGCGATAGCTCGCGGCGTGGGGTCAAACCCCACCAACTGGCTGAGTTGCCCGTAAACAGCGAAATCTCCCGCCCCAGGCCTCTTACCCAAAATAAAAGGCTGCCTGGCCAGGTGTGCCTCCATAATTGCCAGAAAGCGCCGATAACTTCGGTCAATAACAGGAGCGGTCTTCTCATTCGAGCCAACAACGTACAGGCGGTCTATCTGACGCCTGGCAAAATCTTCTTTTGCCCGCTGGTGCTCCTCAGCATCGAGACAAATATTGTGACCCAGCGGCAATCGGGTACCGGCATTATCAGCGCTCTCTGGGGGGTGCCAGCGATAGTGAAACATATACTTGGTGCACCACTCGTCGCCGAAATCTTCGATCAGGTAATCCAGGAAGGCTGTGGCCGGGTCGTCCGGCAGTACCGAGCGACCCGCATAGATGGCCTCAAGATCGCGGATAATTGGCGTGGAGTCACAGCGGGCAACGTCGCTACCATCCAATTGTGGCATCACCATAACTGGCAGCAATAACGGTTTGGGTCTGGCCAGGCCCATCTCGTCAAGAACTGGACCTGGAGTTCCCCAGATCAAACTGTAGGGAATCTGCCGGTACCGCAGAACGGCCAACATTTTCTTTGTATAGGGGGATCCGGTATCACCCAGAATTCGAATACGATCAACCTTTTTCATCTACTGCTTCTCTTCCGAGTGTGGTTGATTTCCAACATCTGCACGATCACGCACGTTTTTACGGTAGAACATTCCACAAGGTGCACACACCCCCGCTAGTCGGCGTCAGTGGGACCCTGCAGTCAGCTTGAATGGTGCATACGGTTTAAGCCAATAACCAACGGAACGGTCCGCGTTCATCGCCTTGTTCCGGGTGGGAACGAGGGCAAGTCGACCGCGCGCGGTAAATACAACCTCAAAGGCATCAACCGAGGGATAGTGGCCAAAGCCGTATTCGTCGTGCTGGCGCGGATCCGGACCCACTACAACCTTTTCTACACTGCCTACAGCGGCAAGTTGTGCCCCCATTCTGCCGAGAATACGCATCGCAGGTTTACTATATTGCTTTTCCAGTTCCTCGGCGTCTTCTGCTCCCTCAGCGTCACCCATATCTTTGTTGCGGCTCACAAAGTTAAGCAAGACTATTTCGCCCCGGTAGGCGCCGGCAAAAATTTCTTGCCAACGATCAACATAATGGGGATTGGCGGGAATGGCTTCGTCGATCGTGGCCCTATCATCAACATTGACGCTGTCGTTTTCCCGATCGCGACGCAGCATCCAGTTGGCAAACATGCGCTGCTCATACCCGGGCACAAATAGCGAAAGATGGTAGCGCGATAACCCCTGGTGCGCTTCTACGCGCTTCAGGAAATCCTCATAGCGATCATCGCTGGAGAAGCTTACGATCACCATTTCCTCCCACTCGCCCATATCTGGGCCGGCCAACTGCACCGGATCGTATCCTGCAAATTCAATGTTGCCGCCGTTAAAAAGCGGGTTCTGCGGCGCCGGAATCCAATCCACCCCTTCTGCATAGTCCAAAAAAAGGCCTGCGGTACGTGCGGGTACCAGGCTGCTACGGACCAGATAAGCAAGGGCCAGCAAAATCAATAGCCCTATAAGGAGACGAACTGCCCAGCTTGCTATCTTCGTTTTCATTTAGCGCTCCAGCCTGTCAACAGCCTGTTGTGCTGAACTCAGGGATGTGTCGATGGTCTGTAGCAATCCGTCCAGGTCAACGCCTTGCGTACTCTTCTGGCCTGCCATATAACGGGCGTAAACGCCGTGGACGATTACCGCTCTTTTCCAGTAATTGAAGCCCCTATAGTAGTCCAGCTTTTCCAGGATGCGCCCGGTACGTTCTGCATAGCGAGCCGCCAGCGAACTTCGGGGCGGAAATCCGGGCACCGACGTAGCCATCTCGGGGTTGGTATCGATTTCGGCCTGACTCTCCCCAAAGAGATTCAGGGTGTAACCCAGGTCCGCCAGTGGGTCACCGAGACTCGCCAGTTCCCAGTCCACCACGGCCGCAACGGTGGATTGCGCGTTAATCAGGCAATTGTGGAAACCATAGTCACCGTGTACTACGCGCGCCATGCCCTGCTCCGGCACATGTTCGATAAAGTACTGGTAAAGTTCATGTGCTCGAGAATCATCGTATCTTGCAGGCTCGATCGACGCCGTCCAGGAGCGGTACCAGGTCCTTAACTGTCGCGCCACATATCCCTCCTTTTTGCCAAGCTCGCCCAGGCCAATGTCATCCGGGTTCAGTACGTGCAAATCAGCGAGTGTGTCGATAAGCGAGTATGCTAGCGCGATGCGCCTATCTTCGGGTACCCAATCCAATGTCTGCTGTGCATTATGCAGAGGCCGACCTTCGACGTGGTCCATCACATAGAACCAGGCTCCGGTCACCTCCTTGCTCTCGCAAAAGCCATAGGCTGCAGGCACTGGAAACCCAGTGACGCCGAGCGACGAAATCAATAGCCACTCGCGGCTCATATCATGGGCTTTGGGCAGTAACTCCCCCTTCGGCGGGCGGCGAATAACCGCAAGCTTCCCAGATTGATCCTGCAGCCGATAGGTCAGGTTGGAGTGTCCACCCTCCAGTCGCTCCCACTTGAAAGGCGGGGTCAGGGCCGGTATTCCTTCTAAGACCCACTGCTCTACCGCCGAAATATCGTAGCCTTCGGCTTCTCGCTCGCTCATCTTACGGCTCTTACCTTGGCTTCTATTGTTTTGGCATAGGGTACGCTATTTTAATTCAGCCATCCAGTCATCATGGTCCATCAATGGCTCTATTTCACGAAGATTGGGGCTGGAAAGTCTATGTTTAGCAACATCGGAAATCCTATATATTGACATTACCACTGCTAATTTTTTATGCTGGGGCTTTGATTTTGTGTGCGGGGGACTTAGCGTGAAAACCAGATTGACGGAATCGTTGGGCATTGAAACCCCTATCATATGCGGCGGAATGATGCGGGTTGGCACCGCGGACCTCGCCGCCGCAGTATCGAATGCAGGTGCCCTAGGGGTAATGACAGCCCTCTCTCAACCGACCCTCGAGGGCCTAGAAGCCGAGATCGCTCGCTGCGCTTCGCTGACTGACAGACCGTTTGCCGTAAATCTTACCGTTGGTGTTGTCTCTACTGATATCAATTACGACGATATTCTCGATGTAATTATCAGCAGTGGCGTCAAAATCCTGGAAACAGCAGGACGCAGCCCGGAACCGTTTATGGATCGGCTACAGGCGGCGGGTATTAAGGTGATTCACAAATGTGTCACTGTGCGCCATGCACTCTCCGCCGAGCGAATTGGCGTGGACATAGTCAGTATCGACGGTTTTGAGTGCGCCGGCCACCCGGGAGAGCAGGATGTCGGCGGGCTGGTGCTGTTTCCGGCCACCACCCAAGCGTTGAAGATTCCGGTGGTCGCCTCCGGAGGCATCGCCGATGGCCGCGGCCTGGTTGCTGCATTGGCGTTGGGTTGCGACGGTATCAACATGGGCTCCCGCTTTTTGGTGACGCAGGAAGCACCCGTCCATCATGCAATCAAACAGAGGTTTGTAGAAATGGATGAAAACCAGACCCAGCTGATTTTCCGCAGTTACCGCAACACCGCCCGCGTTTATCGCAATGCCATCGCAGAGCAGGTAGTCGATATCGAGGCAAGAGGAGGCGGGTTTGCCGAGGTGCATCCCCTAGTGTCCGGTAGCAATCAGGATAAAGCCTGGACAACTGGTGACATCGATTCTGGTATGGTAACCGTAGGCATGTGTGGGGGCCTCATCAAGGATATTCCTACTTGCCAGGAGTTGGTAAGGACAATCGTTAACGATGCTGAGCAGATCATCACGAATCGATTGGCTAGCACTCTTGCGGATTCCGAAATTGGGCAGACCACAGCCGCCTGAATGCTGCGTGGATGACAGTTACCATAACAGCCCTAGAATTAATTTTTTTGCCGCGTCATCATATGGTTCCGGCTTATTAACAGAAGGATCAAAACATGCCAGCGTCTCAACACGCGGCTGAACAAGACGGCCGTGTTGCACGCGGTGAACGCATGAGAGAGGCCATCCTCAAGGCAACCATGGCGATGGTTAAAGAGGGCAACCTCATTCCCAGTGCGGCGCAGATAGCCACGCGAGCCGGCGTCAACATTCGTTCTGTCTTTCGCCACTTTGATGATATGGAAAACCTGCATATCGCTTTTGATCAAATGCTCCAGCACGATCTGGAGAATGAGTATCCGGGGGGGATTCCGTCGGTTGATTCTGACGCAACCCTGTCAGAGCGGATAACCCGCCTGATCGAGTTTCGGAGCTTCATTTGGGAGCATCATGAGAATGTCATTCTATCCACTCAGGCACAGTTATGGCGCTCCAAAGCACTACGCAAAAACTATGCGCGGCACCAAAGTGATTTGCGCCAGGAAGTGGATGTGTGGCTACCCGAATTGAAAGGTTTAGACCGCATCGCGCGTGATTCGGCAAACGCGCTCATGTCTTTTGAGATGTGGCATCGACTGCGCCGTCATCAGGGCTTGGGCAAGCCACAGGCAACCAAGGTAATAGCCAGTATGCTCGGCGCAGTGTTCGACCAATGAGTCGAGGAACAACGCGTAACTTAGTCTATGTTGACTATATTGAAAGTGGGACTGGGTTTAATGGGGCTTCTACTGCTGGTGATGGGTGGCCGCTGGATTTTCAGCCTTGAAAAAATGATGGCTGGATACCGGCATCTCAACCACCGCCAATATAGATAGGAGCAACCTGAGAGGAGATATCGGTGGCCTCATGGCAGCGATGATCTCGGGTCGCGTGACGAGCTTGATAGCTGGCGGCAAAAGTAAAGAAAGCGCAATAGGCATTGTCTTTGAGGCGATTACCATTAGTTTGGTGATCGGAGTTTTGAGGCTCGGCTGAATTTCTATGAATAAATCATTAGACTCGCAGAAGCCGCGAGTGTACGGGGGGACTATCTCACCCTATGTACGCAAGGTCAGGGTGGCCCTTGCCTATAAGGGCGTAGAATTCGTAGACGTGGAGCAAACGCCATTCGGCGCCCCAGCCGAGTTCCGGGAGCTAAGCCCCCTGTCGAAGATCCCCGTATGGCAGGAAGGCGACTTTGTACTGCCCGACTCATCGGTGATCTTGAGCTACATCGAGCAGCGCTACCCGGAGCCACCCCTATTGCCAGCCGACCCGCAGCCCCGCGCCAGAGTACTGTGGTTCCAGGAGTACGGAGGCTCGAAGCTCAACGAAGCAACGGCCGGTATATTTTTTGAGCGCGTCGTGAAGCCCAAGGTCCTCGAGCTTGAGACAAACGCGAAGCTTGTCGACCATTTACTCGAAAAGACCCTTCCCCGAGCACTTGACTACCTGACGAAGTGCCTCGGAAACGACGAATACATGGTAGCGGGAGTGTTTACTCTCGCAGACATCGCACTAACCACTAGCTTCGTCAACCTGAACCTCGCGGGCGTGAGAATCGACACCTCGCGCTGGCCCGAATATGCCGCCTACGTAGAGCGCATCCACGCGTTGCCGTTCTATGCGCCAATTGTCGCTGACGTTCCGGACTGGACGAAATTCCGGCAAGATTAAACCGCGACAATCTGGACCATTAGACTTTAGTTTAAGGAGTGAGCGGTCCTTCCTGCGTTCTAATATTGAGCTGCCCCTCAAGACCCGCGATTCGGTGTATGGCGATTTCGCCATACGCACGATCACTAGTCATTTTCGCCATCGCCTGCACGTTTGGGTACCTGACCACAGCGATCATGTCCCAGAGATCTTCTACCTCTCCTACCAGCAACTGACTAGCTTGACCCTCGAAGACTATTTTCCCACCCACTTTTTCGATCTGCCCCTTAATATCAGCGCTATAGATCGCGTACGCTTGCTGCCCTGTCAGGTCTGTTGCACGACCATCTTCATATTCCGCTTTATCTTTAAACTTAAGCAGGTTCACCATATGAACTGGTGTGCCGTCGTCTTCTTTAATAAAGGCCCTAATTTGCTCTTTATTGGCCAACAATTTATTTTTTACCTTCATAGGGATCCTCAGGTTTACGAATGACTGACTGTAATTACATCACGGTTTTGGCATAGGTACTGCCATAATATAACAATCCCGCGCGAGCCGCACTCATTTCTGAGCAGTGGAAGTTGCTAAAAATACAGAAACCCGCGGGGACCGGCTCCTGGGAGCTGTACAACATTGATAAAGATCCGGGCGAACAGAAAAATCTCGCGAAAGAACTGCCTGAAAACCTTAAAAAGATGATGGAAAAGTGGGAGCGGTATGCCTCCAGAGTCGGCGTCATTTTCCCTCCTGAAGGTCCGCTCGTAGCCCAACCTGTTCCACAACCGGATCGATGAGAGATCTGGCGGACTAGCTGTTGCGACAAGCAAATTCATCAATTAGTTTAAGTGCGTCCATGCGTGTCTTGGTGCGGCCAATCGGCCTTGACATGGTAGAGGTCGCCAGTTCGAATCTGGCTGGTCCTACCAACAATTTGTAAGTAGTTGTACTACCGAAGAAAAAGCGATTCCACGGCGTGAATCGCAACGCGAAAAAAAGCGTTGCTCCACGTAAGCTTTATCGGAGGTCAACCATGACTACTCTTGCACATATTATCGACGCCATGATGGTGTCGGACTCACCTGCAGACACAGGCTCGTTTGGACGTGTTGAATTCTGGCACGCAGAGCTGGGCCACTTAGATATTCTCGCTATTACCGAGGATGACGTTGAGGATGCCTGTCTTCGGCTGGCCAAACGCGGCAAGTTGACTGCTGCCGAAACATAACCGCGAGACCCTCTGGAAAACCGCTGGCGCCCGCGACAATCACACGCTATCTCACCACTCTTGCCGGCATTTATCGCTGGGCTAAGCGCCAAAGACTGCTCCCCCGCCGCCACGAAACACCGACGAAAGGGTTAGAAA
>Ga0255757_10000610_pt1 | contig 35107 bp, 36 predicted proteins | sample 071ome_27_FD_179957 | JGI IMG/M metagenome (GOLD analysis project Ga0255757, IMG submission 179957) | Coastal salt marsh microbial communities from the Groves Creek Marsh, Skidaway Island, Georgia - 071409AT metaG (version 2) | ecosystem: Environmental > Aquatic > Marine > Intertidal zone >...
AAAAAAGCCGCAGTCTCCTGCGGCTTTGGTGGGAGATGAGGGGTTCGAACCCCCGACCCCCTCGGTGTAAACGAGGTGCTCTGAACCAGCTGAGCTAATCTCCCGATTTGGAGGTGCAAATATATACGCAATTTGCACATGTAACATCGTAGTTAAGGAAGAAATTCAGGACCACTGACTTTTTGGATATGGCAGCGATCGGCAGTTATAACCCATTCATTTTGAGCAAGCAAACTGTCATTTGCGTCGTAGACATAAACGTCAACGTGGTACGAATGGTTAAAAAAGAGCGATTGATGCTCGTCTGATGCGATCGTAAAGTAGTCAGGTAGGCCGTTAAACTGAGAAACAAGGCTGTCCTGTGTTTCGCGTACCACGGCATCAAGATGGTGGGGGGCATGGGTGGAATCTGTCCAGGTAAATCCAACCGTTTGGAAAGAAAGATCACAGTAAAGGCCGTCGTCGCAACTGCTCAATAGACCAAGGGCCAAGGTGGCTGTAATAAGCGTGTAGTTCATGCGGTAAAGATGCGTGGAATTGCAGGAGGGTTGCAATACCCTCATGCACGATCTATTCGTTTTTTTCGGGCTCCGCCTGGGTGCTGCTTGATTCAGGGTTTTCCTGCTCAAACGTGAGGCTTAAACTGTTCACACAGTACCGCAGACCGGTTTCTGTCGGGCCATCGTCAAACACATGGCCCAAATGTCCCCCACATTGGCTGCAAAGAATCTCGGTACGAATCATGCCATGGGAGAAATCGCGTTTCTCCGCAACAATGCCCTCGCTGATTTCTTGGTCAAAACTGGGCCATCCGCAATGTGCGTCAAACTTGCCATCCGAGGAGAACAGAGCGGTTCCGCAGCCTGCGCAACGGTACGTACCGGCTTCAAAGTGCTTGTCGTATTCCCCAGTTCCAGGGTATTCCGTTCCCTTTTGGCGTAGAATGCGGTAGCGTTCTGGACCGAGTTCTTGAAGCCAGGCTTCTTCAGACTTTTGAACGGGGAGCTGGTTTTCCATGGCAGTAGTAGGGGATTGGGCTTGGCAACTGGTAAGGGTCCAAGCACTTGCCAAGAGAATGAGTACCGTACGCATGTTCCAATAACCATGTACAGCATGGAAATGTTCGTCGCTTCGGGCACAAAGAGAAGATGAAAACATGGTATGAACCATGGGGTAAAAACTAAAAAACACGCAGACGATACCGTTGCGTGTTTTTAGATTTTCAGTGCCCTGGACTGGACTCGAACCAGCACGACCGTAGGTCACCACCCCCTCAAGATGGCGTGTCTACCAATTTCACCACCAGGGCATTTTGTGACTCGACTGGGGCTCGAACCCAGGACCCATACATTAAAAGTGTATTGCTCTACCAGCTGAGCTATCGAGTCATTCCCGTTCTTTAACGAGGGTGCAAATATAAAGAGAAGTTTTAATTGCACCTTCGGTCACCTGTGAATTTTCCAATAATTTTAAGCATGCAAAAACGGATGTATCTACTCGGCTACATGGGGGTTGGAAAGAGTACGTCCGCTAAGAAGCTGGGCAAGGCGCTTGGCCTACCCGTGCATGACTTGGATCAAATCCTTGAAAGTCAAATCGGAATGCCCATAGCGGACTACATCGGCCAACAGGGTGAATTGGCTTTTCGAAAGCTCGAAAAGCAAGCCGTTCTCGACAGTGCAAACCTCGAAGGAATTGTGGCCGTCGGGGGTGGGACGCCGTGTTTTTACGACAACATGGCGCAGTTAAATCGCTTGGGTAGGACGGTGTACCTCCATGCGCCCGTGGGATTCCTCACCAAGCGCTTACAGGACAGCTACCACGCGGGGAAGGTCCGACCCCTGTTGGCGGGCATTGCTCCGGACGATTACGCCGAATTCATTGGCAAGCATTTGATGGAACGTCAAGCCTTCTATGCAGAAAGCCAGTTCCGTATCGCCGTCGACAAAGAAGAGGTGTTGGGAAAGCTCGTAGAGATCTATCAGACCAAGTAAACGGCCTCTGGGGACGAAAAGTCCACCTCCACGCGGTCCTGCAAGCTCGTGCTCAAGCTCAAGCCTTTGATGTCCGCCTTGATGGGGTACTGCTTGAAGTTTCGGTCGATGAGGACGGCCGTGGAAATACGATTAAGTGCCGCAGGAAGGAAGTAGTGCACCGCGTACATCAAAGTCGCGCCCGTGTTGAGCACGTCGTCGATCACTACGATGTTCTTACCGGCAAGGTCCGAAGGCTGCAAACGGCATTCCGTGGGGCCCGCAGCAGGCTCGCGCTTGTTGACCGAAATCTCCACCAACTCCAAACGACCCTCATAGATCCCTTGAAGCTGTGCGAGCAAGCGCTCTGCCAGCGCATACCCTGATTTGCTGATGCCTACGAGGTAGACTTCCGAATCGTTGAGGTGGCGTTCAACGATTTGCCATGCCATACGGTGGATGACGCGCTGAAGGCGTTCGGGGTCGAGGATGAGGGTGCGTTCCGTCATGATGCCTGCAATTTAGCGCAGAAAAAGACCTCTTTGTCAGCGCGCGGTGGGATGCTCAAGTTCGTCGGGCCGAGTTCTTCCAACTGGAAGGGTGCGCTGAAGCGTGCCTCGTATTCTTCCAGAGATCCCCCAAAAGGAGGCCCAGCCTCTGTTAGGGGAAAGGTGAAAAGCACTCCCATGAGGCGCCCGCCGGGCTTTAGAAGGCGGGCCATGGCGGCTGCGTAGTCGTCCCGTCGCGCGGGGGGGATGGCGCAGTAAAAGGTGCATTCGAGCACAGCATCAAAGCGCCCGGCCTGTTCCGGCTGGGAGGCCCACTCAAAAAAGTCACCGCTCACAAACTGGGCTTCTGGAAAGTCGGGGACGCGCTGGAGAAAGGCGGTTTTGGCCGAGGGTGCCCAGTCGCTGAGGTACACATTTCGGTAGCCTTTGGACCAGAGCGCTTCTCCGTCCCAGCCAAAACCGCATCCGGGAATAAGGAGGAAGGAATCCTTCGCTAAGCCTTCTACCGCCGCCTGTAGGGCAGGGGTGGGGCCGTTGAGATCCCAGCCGGTCTGATTTTGGCCGTAGCGGTCTTCCCAGTATCTGGCGCTGTCCATGGATTTAGGCTTTGAGTTCGAGTAGGGCGATGTTCTCCACGTGATGCGTTTGTGGGAACATATCCACCGGCTGAACCACGGTGACGGCATACTTCTCTTGGAGGAGGGCCAAGTCGCGCGCCTGAGTGGCCGAATTACAGCTCACATAGACCACGCGTGGAATTTCAAGCTCCAAGAGGCGCTCGACCACCTTGGGGTGCATGCCGTCGCGTGGGGGGTCCGTAACCAAGACGTTGGGTTTGCCATACCGCTCCCAGAGTTCTGCTTGGAAGGCGTGTCGCATGTCGCCCACCTCAAAGTGGGCGTTGGTGATACCGTTTTCACGGGCATTTTCCTTGGCGGCTGCAATGGCTTCGGGCACGGACTCAATGCCAACGACTTTTTTCGCCACTTGGGCCATGAAAAGCGCAATGGTGCCCGTTCCCGTGTAGAGGTCGTAGACCGTGTCTTCAGGGCCGACGTTGGCAAGCTTGAGGGCCTCCGCATACAGTCGATGCGCTTGTTCCGGGTTGGTCTGGTAGAAACTCTTTGGACCAATGCGGAAGGAGAGGGCACGGCCGCCTTCCACCGCAGAGGGCATATGCTCTACGACGTAGGGCTCGCCCTTAAAGAGCTGCAGGTCCAAATCGTAGATGCTGTCGTTGGGCTTGGGGTTGTGGGCGTAGTAGGCACTTTTAATCTCTGGGAAGGCATCACAGACCGCTTGCATGAGGGCCAAACCCGCTTCTTCCGGGGCTTCGTAGAACTGGATGACGAGCATCCAATCGCCGGCTTGGGTGCAGCGCAGCATCATCGTGCGCAGCAAACCGTGCTTTTCGCGTGGGTGAAAAAAACTCAAGCCGTTGGTAAATGCGTAGTCCCGAATAAAATTCTTGATGGCATTGGAGGGTTCGGGTTGCAGATGGCAGGTCTCGATGTCCATGATCTTGTCCCAAAGGCCGGGGACGTGAAAGCCCAGGGCCTGCTTCTGGGCAATTTCCTCTCCCGAAGCAATCTCCTTCCAGCTCAACCAGCGGCTGGCGGAGAAGCTAAATTCCAACTTGTTTCGGTAGCGGTAGGCTTTGGGCGCGGGCACGATGGGGCGGAAGTCTCCGCCCTCCACGTGGCCAATGCGTCGCAGGTTTTCTCGAACCTCGACGTCCTTAAATTCGGCTTGATGGCCATAGTCGACATGCTGCCAGCTGCAACCGCCGCAATCCTCAGCGTACGCACAAGTGGGTAGAACGCGGTGGGGGGAAGGTTGCTCCAAGCGCTCAATGACGGCTTCTAAATGCTTTTTCTTTTTGCGAAGCACCTTGATGGTGGCGATATCGCCAGGGGCTGCTCCTGCCACCAAAATTGTCTTGCCATCGGGGGCATGGGCTACGCAAACCCCGCGCCCGCCGGCGCGCTCCATGAGAACTCCTTCCAAAATCATGGCTCAAAGATACTCCCGCCTCCGGCCTTATCTTTGAGGAAAATCCACGATTCTATGGCGAATTCACAGCATTTCATGGCCCTCGAAGATGCGCACGGTGCGCACAACTACCACCCGCTACCCGTTGTTTTGAAAAAGGGCGAAGGGATTCGCGTTTGGGACGTCGAGGGCAAGGAGTACTTTGATTTCTTGAGTGCCTATTCGGCGGTCAATCAGGGCCACAGCCACCCCCGAATTGTCGGCGCCCTCGTAGAGCAAGCGCAAACCCTTGCGCTGACGTCGCGTGCCTTCTACAATGCGGAGTTGGGGCCCTTTGAAGAGGCCATCACCGAACGCTTTGGCTACGACAAAGTGCTCGCCATGAATTCAGGTGCGGAAGCTGTAGAAACGGCCATTAAGCTCTGCCGCCGCTGGGCCTACGATGTGAAAGGCGTCCCCGCCAATCAAGCGAAAATCGTGGTTTGTTCCGATAATTTTCACGGGCGCACCAGCACCATCGTGTCCTTTTCCAACGATCCGGACAGCTATGGGGGCTTTGGTCCGTACATGCCGGGTTTTGAGCGCATTCCCTACAACGACATCGTCGCCCTAGAAAAAGCGCTCCAGGACCCCCATGTCGCTGGATTCCTGGTGGAGCCCATTCAAGGGGAAGCAGGGGTCGTCGTGCCAGATTCCGATTTTATTCCACGTGCCGCGGCGCTTTGTGCCGCTAAGAACGTGCTCTTTATTGCCGATGAAATTCAAACAGGCATCGGCCGAACGGGCTCCTGGCTCGCCACCTGCGGCAACTGCCAATGCGGGGGCGGGCGCTGTGAGCGTCAGGCAGCCACCTACGTGCGCGCGGACATTCTCATCTTAGGAAAGGCCCTTTCGGGTGGCGTGTATCCCGTCTCTGCCGTCTTGGCGGACGATGGGATCATGATGACCATTAAGCCCGGCCAGCACGGATCGACTTTTGGGGGCAATCCCATCGCGGCCAAGGTGGCGCAGGCGGCCCTGGAGGTGATGGAGGAGGAAGCTTTGATGCAAAATGCGCGGGCGCGGGGTGAGCAGTTTCGGGAGGGCTTGAAGGCCCGAATTGGCCACCTGTCCCTCATCAAAGGCATACGCGGCAAAGGTTTGCTGAATGCGGTTCTCATCAACGACAGCCCCGAGTCAAGCACCGCTTGGGACCTCTGTATGGCCTTGCGCGATGCGGGGCTCTTGGCCAAGCCGACCCACGGAAATATTATTCGGTTCGCTCCCCCTTTGGTGATTTCAGCCGAGGAGATGGACGAGGCGCTAAACCGAATGGAAAAAGTTTTTACCTCCTTCGAACAAAGCCACTAGTTAGGTGTTCTTAAAAGGCCCGCAGGGGGGAACAAGGTTTCTTCTTGTTTGGTGTATAGGGTAGTTAAACTCCCTGCGGGCTTTTTTATTCCCACGTTTTTTTCCAATCCACATACATGCCGTTGAAGTGCTGGCGTACGGATTCCAGCCATTCCGGGGTGATCGTGGCCTTTACGGTGCCGAGATCTCCAAAGCGCTCCTTGCTGTAGCGGTAGGATTGGCGCATGGGTCCTGCTTCGATTTCGACCAAAAAATGGGTTTCCGTCGCGTACAGCACAATGCGGAAGTCAGGATGGGGCAGGGTGTCAACGATGCGCATGCCTAGAGTTTGTATTGGAAAATGAGGTTGAGCAAGCGGTTGGTCAAGTAGTTGGGCACCGCGTATTGCCGCGCGGTGGAGATGTCCATGATCCAGAAATAGGAGGCCGTGTTTCGGATTTCGAGCAAGTTGAAGACCTCCAGGCCCAAGCTGGCCTTGGGGCCAAAGTCGTGTTGAAAGCCGAGGTCCATTCGGCGGTAGGGGGGAGAACGAAAATCTTTGTCCGCCGAAAGGGGCGCTCCAAAGGGAAAACCGCCTGTCACATTGATCTGCATGTAGACCTTGTCGTTCAAATTGTCGGGCAAGGCATCTTCTACGCGCAGCGAAAAACTGTAGCGGTAGTCGCTTCCGCGGTCGGTCCAAACCTCCCCAAAGCGCTCTTGCGCGCGGAACAAGGACAAACTGGCCCATGATTCGGTGCCGGGCAGCCATTCGCTGTGCACGCGGTTGTCCACACCCACCACGCGTGCCACGCCGGGTCCTTCGCCCAAGTAACGCACGCGCATGCCGTCCTGCTCAAAGGGAAAGGCACGGTCCAGATACTTGATGTAGGCCTCCCCCCGCCAGAAGAAGGGGCGCCCTTTGGAGGTGAACTGCTTTTCGACGGCCGCAATGGCGTGCCAGGCGTGCTGCATTCGGGCCTGTCCCAAAAAACTAGACGTGGACCAATCGCGCAATTCCCGGACACTCGCGGTCTGCGCATAGGATCCAGCGGAAAGCTCCACCCCGTGGCGGCTAGGCAAACTCCAGTACAGCGAAAGGCGAGGGCTCAAGCGCTGTTCCCCACTTCGGCTGTCCTGAACGTAGCGCAACCCCGCATTCCAGCCCGGTTTGAAGCCCACTTCGGGGATAGCACCCTGCCAAAGCACATGCGCGTGGACCTTCCCGTTCACGAGCTGGCCACGGCTGTCGGTCACTTGAAAGAGGCGCAGGCTTTCTTTGGTGGTCAAAAGCGTGTCGCCGCCTTGAAGCAGGACGGCGGTAGGTTGGTGGGGCAGACTGTAACCAGCCGAATCCAAATTCACCCATTCATGCACGATGTCCAATCCGTCCTGGTGGCGGTAGCTCAGTGCCGCTTCCACCCGCTGTCCGTCGCCTTTGTAGATGTAGCCGGCCTTGGACTGCCATTCGCGTACCCAAAGCTGGTTGCGGGCATAGCGCTGGTGTCCCCCCGATCCGCGGAGGTAGGAAATTTCGCCAAAGGCATCGGAACCCAGATTGTTGTTGACTTCCCCGAGCAGGTAGGCGCTTTCTACATCCATGTCTTCTTGTTCGAGCGCTTGGGCGACGCTGGACTCCAAAAAGAGCTGTTGATTTTCTGTGAGCGAGTAGCGACTCCGTGCGCCCAGGAAAGCGTTTTGGTACTGATAGCGCTCAATACCGTTCATGTAGACATTGAGGCGCAGCACTTCTGTCACCGTGCCAAATTCTGTGGTGCGCGACGAGGGACGCAGGGCAAAGGTGCTGGTTTGGGCAATGCCAAGGACCTCGTGGAACCAGCGCAGGCTGGCGGATTCAAACAAAAATTGGACGTCCTGGGCATCCGAGCGCAGGTCGCCTTGCACGTCCCCGCCCCGAATAAAGGGCGCATTCGAACGGTAGCGGACGCCCACTGCCAGGGATTGGTACACCGGTCCGTTTTTTCCTTTTTGATCCAGGATGGTCGATGCAAAGACCCGTCCGGAAAACAAGCCGGCCCGAATTTGCTGGCCCGGGAGCTCGTAGGTGTTTCGGCTTCGGTACTGTACGTCCAACACCGAGGAGAGCTTGTCGCCTTTGGACGCGTCAAAGCCGCCCGCAGAAAAGGCCAAGAACTGCACAAAGTCCGGGTTGATCGCACTTAAACCCTCTTGCTGCCCACTGCGCGCCAACTGGGGGCGGTAGACTTCAAAGCCGTTGATGATGAGCAGGTTTTCGTCAAAATTGCCGCCTCGCACGGAATACTGGGAGGAAAGCTCGTCGGAACCAGCCACCCCGGCGAGGCTTCGGACCAAGCCCTCAATGGAGCCGCCCACTTGCCCCACGCCGCCAAAATTCAAGGTCTTTAACCGGATGGTATTGGCTTCAATGTTGCGCGCAATGACCTCTACTTCTTGCAACGTACCCTCTTGAGGGACGGTATCCTGAGGCAAAGCGCCCCAGGTGCTTGCGCAGAGGAGGAATCCAAGCATTAGCGGGAGAAATCGCCGCGTTTCAGGGCGTTAAAGAACTGCGACCAGGCAAAGGGATCGCTCAAACGGCCCAAAATAGCCGTGCCTCCATTGCTGCCGTAGTAGCGGTTGGCATTGTGAACGCTTTGGGCTTGGGCCGACAGGATGTAGCGCTGCATCTCTCCCGCGTCCATGCCCATGGCTTTGGCCTGTTCTTTGAGCGATTGAATAGCCAAATTGCGCAAGGCAATGTCCCGCTCCGTCGTCTTGACTTCCATCGCGAGCAGTTCCCGGTTCAGATCTTCGGGGCGGGGCCAAGGGTAGAGGATGACCTCTTCGAGCTCCAAGGTATTCCAGGCCATTTGAATGACGGCGAGGTACGAGTCGCCCGTGAGCGTATCGGGCACCCACAGTTTTTCAGATTGAAAGCCAAAACGACGCACAATGACCGAATCGCCCGGAATGGCCGCGATGCTAAAGAAGCCATCGTCGCCGGACTCCATGACCAGCGGGCGGCCTTTCACCTGGATTTTGGCGTTAGGAATGGTTTGACGGGCCGAATCTTGAGCCAAAATCACCCCGCTCACCTGGACGGCTTGCTGTCCGTAAGCGGCGAGGCTCAAAAGTGCCCCTAAAAAGAAGGTGTAAACGCGCTGCATCATGGAAGTGTAGCCTCAAAGGTACTTCGGTTTCCGGCCTCATCTTCAGCGCTCAGGCGCAAGAGCCCTCCCGAATGTCCCTGTTGGGGGATGTACAAACGCCGGTTCTTAGCATCGTAGTATGCCCAGGTCCATGCTCCATCCACATAGGCTTCGTAGTCGACAATGTCTAGGAGGTTGTCTTTCAGGCTAATATACCAAGCGGGCTTGCCTTGAAAACTCCCTGATTTCAGACCTGAAAAAACAGGAGCCTCTAGGTCTTGAGCGATACGTAGCGTTCCGAATATCTTGATGATGAAGCGCAAACTTCCGTCGGACTGAGGCTCGCCCACAATGCGGTAGGATCCCCGAGGATCGCGGCCAATCAGCACCGTTTTACTCCGCCAGGCTTCCGGATAGTCCGCAGGCGGGGTCCAGAAATAGACCAAGGAGCGAAGGACCGGTACGTCCGGGCTGGCTTGCCATTTTCGATCGCCCACTTTGCTCAGGCTAGGCACCATGGGGTCTGTGAAACTGTTCCGGTTCCAGACCATGCGCAGATCTTCCGCCTGCAGGCTTCCGGATTGAACATCCACTTTTCCAGGGAGAAGTGGGTCTGCCCAGGGATAGCCCGTCCCAGCCAAAAGCTCAACGGGGCCACTCGCTTGCGTGATTTCGCCATTGGCAGCGCGTGCCGTTAGTGTGACGGTATAGCGACCCGGTTGCGTGACATCGAGATCGGGCGATGACCACGCAGGCGCGGATCCCAAGCTAGGGGCTAATCGATAGGTCCTCAGACCGGTTCTGCGGTGAACATGTGGTTGCATCAGTCCATCCGCGCAGCGTGTTTCGTCAAAGGAAAAGCGGTCCATCTCAAAGCCATGAGCCGTTTGTTTATCGCCCCATTGCCACTGGACCTCCAGGGCTTGAATGCCCAGATTTAAACCTTGTGGATGCTTCTTGTCTTTGATTTCGGCGGAGAGTTCCTGCCAGCTATGAATGCTGAGCACTTGACTCCACGTGCCGGAAGTCACAGGGCCTTTCTGGCCGTCTGCGGTGTGCAAAGCGAGGATGCGTGGCGCATAGCTGTCGCTTCCATAGTGCATGCCATACGCGAAGGGGTTGAGCGGCTTTTCCGTTCGTGTGTCGCGCCATTCAAAGTGAAGATGCGGGCCGGCCGAACCGCCCGAATTCCCGGACCAGGCGATGGTGTCGCCTGCTCGAACGGGGTAGGCATCTGCGGGAAAGTAGAGGTCCAAGCGGTTGGTTTTACCCGCGGTTGCTCGCTGGACCGCCAGGTCGTGCCATTCGGGCTTGAAGTCCTCCAAATGGGCATAGACCGAGGTGTAGCCATTGGGGTGCCGGAGGTAGAGCGCCCATCCAAACCCGTCCGGTCGGACAACCATGCGACTCAAATACCCATCCTGAACGGCTCGCACGGGCCAGCCCGTTTGGCCGCCTGTGCGCACATCCACGCCGGAATGGAAGTGGTGGGACCGCAATTCGCCAAAGGTTCCTGCAAAATCCACCTCACCGCCAATGGGTTGGACAGCAATGGGGGATTGCGCTAGAGCTGCGAGGCTCAGGAGACTAAAAAGGGCGGTAAAATTGCGACGCATAGCTGCAACGGAAGATAGGAATTGCGCTTGGGAATGGCTAAGTTTGAGGGTTCAAAATCCCTTCGCATGTCCAACGCCCTAGATCAGGTACAACGCATTCAAGATCAAGTACATTCCTTGATTGAGCGTTACCGCTTGGCCATCGGCGAGCTGGAATCACAAGCCGAAACCGTGGCTTCGCTAAACCAAGAATTGGCGTATGAGCGCAAAAAAGTGGCGGACCTGCGCAGTGAAATTGAGCAACTTCGTTTATTGATGGCTTTTAACGGCAGCCAGGAAGAACGCCGGGCGCTGAAGCTTCAGTTAAACGAATGGGTACGGGAAATCAACAAGTGCGTGGCACAACTGAACGCCTAAGCCCAGCTGGAAATGAATGACTCGCTCAAAATAAAAGTGTCCATCGCCGGAAGGAATTATCCACTGACCATAGAACGTCAGGAAGAAGAACAGGTCCGGAAGGCGGTGTCCATGATACAATCTGCCATGCAGCGCTTTGAAGAGCGCTATGCAGTAGGAGATAAGCAAGATGCGCTGGCCATGTGCGCCCTTCAGCTCGCCAACCAATTGTTGGGGCTAAAAGGAGGAGACAGCAAGGATCAGGAAGCCATTCTCGGACGCCTTGAGAGCGTCCAAGCCCAGTTGGATGCGGTTTTAAGCCACTAAGGAGATTTCTCCGCCCGCCTCTCTCAGAACGTCTGAGGGAGTTTGGACGTTGAGATTGAAACCATGATAGAGACCATTTTAGCCGTTTTGGCCGGTCTAGCAGGAGGTGCTGTGGGCGCCGTTGCCTTGCAAAAGACTGCGCTGAAGGCAAAGTCGGAAGCTATCCTTCGGGAAGCTGAAAAGGAGGGGGAAGCCCTCAAGAAAGAAAAGATGCTCCAATCCAAGGAGCGCTATTTGGAACTGAAAGAAAAGCACGAACAACGCTCACAAGAGCGGGAGGCTAAGATTCGGGACCAGCATGCACAACTCAAGGAGGCCCAGCGCGACCATTCCAAAAATGTGGAAGAAACCCGCCGCCGCGAGAAAGAAATCAACAAGCTCGAAGAGAGCTTCACCCGCAAATTGGAGAGCGTTCAGGCGAAAGAAAGCCAGTTGGACAAAGCTTTGCAAGAGCAGTTGCGCAAATTGGAAAGTCTGGCCGGCATTACGGCGGACCAAGCCAAAGAGCAGATGATTGAAGCGGTAAAGGCCCAAGCCAAGCACGAGGCCTCGAGTTTCATTCAGACCGCCTTAGAAGAGGCGAAGATGACTGCCAACCAAGAGGCAAAGAAGATCGTTATTCAGACCATTCAGCGCATTGCGACTGAACAAGCGAATGAGAACGCCGTATCCGTTTTCCACATCGAAAACGACGAAATGAAGGGCCGCATCATTGGACGGGAGGGGCGTAACATTCGCGCTCTCGAAGCCGCAACAGGTGTGGAAATCATTGTGGACGACACCCCTGAAGCCATCATCTTGAGCTGCTTTGACCCCGTTCGCCGTGAAATTGCGCGCTTGTCGCTTCACCGTTTGGTGACGGATGGACGTATTCACCCCGCGCGCATTGAAGAGGTGGTCGATAAGGTGACTAAGAGCATTGAGGACGAAGTCGCCGAATTGGGCAAGCGCACGGCGATTGAGCTGGGCATCCACGGTTTGCATCCTGAGCTGATGCGCATGGTGGGCCGAATGAAGTACCGCTCGTCGTACGGCCAAAACCTCTTGTCGCACTCCAAAGAAGTGGCCAAGCTGAGCGCGGTCATGGCCTCCGAGCTTGGGCTGAACCCCAAAGCCGCCAAGCGCGCCGGCCTCTTGCACGACATCGGTAAAGTGCCATTTGAGGAGACCGATTTGCCGCACGCTTTGCTCGGCATGCAGTGGGCCGAGAAGTACGGCGAGAAGCCCGATATCTGCAATGCCATTGGTGCACACCACGACGAGATTGAGATGACGTCGCTTCTGTCGCCCATCATTCAGGTATGTGATGCGATTTCGGGTGCTCGTCCTGGGGCACGCCGCCAGTTGGCCGAAAGCTACATGCAGCGCCTCAAAGACCTCGAGCAAATGGCCATGGGCTTCAACGGGGTCAATAAGGCCTTCGCCATCCATGCCGGTCGCGAACTTCGCGTCATGGTAGAAAGTGAGCGCGTCAGCGATTCGGAGGCAAGCACCATTGCCTTTGATATTTCACAGAAGATCCAAAACGAGATGACCTACCCAGGTCAAGTGCGTGTGACGGTGATTCGTGAAACGCGCGCCACAAGCATCGCCAAATAACCCGACGCCCCTAGGCGCGCCGCCACCAGGCGACCGCATGAACTCAAAAAGCCCGCCCTTCAAGGGGTGGGCTTTTTTTTTGGTGGATCGTTGGCGAATGGGGAACGCTCGGCTGCTGCCGAGAAACCGCGGCAGTGTTCGCGAAACCTAGCAGGTACCAGGCAACCGTGGCTGCTGCCGCGAATCTTCGACTGCTGCCGCGAAACTTCGTCTGCTGTTACAGCTTGGGGGAGAAGTCGATGACCTCCAAGGGCAAGGCCTGCCGAGCCGCCCAGTAGGCCTGGTACTCGGAACTCATGGTCATGCGGCCTTCTAAAACCTGTTCCCAAAGTCCAGACTCGACCAACTGCTGCTCTGCAAAGCGCCGAACCGCGTGATCCGCCTGCAAGGTGATGTCCACCCAGCCCTGGTTGACGGCATAGTGGTAGGTCTCTTCACAAGCCTCCCGGTAGACCATGGCGCGCAGTCCTACGCGGGCGGCGAGGCCAAAATCCAGGATATCGTCAAACACAAAGCCCCAAGTCGCAGCTTTGCTGCCCCAGACGGCTTCCAACGGCTCGATGGCCCGTGTTTTTTCTTTGGCGTAGAACCCAAATACATGCAAGTGTTCTCGGCGCGCGAACGCCTCGGCGGTTTCGTTTCGCTCCCCCGTGACAATGGCGACGGGCAGGATTTGGCCCGTTTGGAGGTAGTGGCCAAAGCGCAATAGGTTGAGGCCCATACTGTCTAGTTCGGAAAAGCTGCTTCCACCGTCGGAACCCTTTCGGCCGTCGTGGAAAACCCCATCCCAATCTAGAATCAGTGCGTTCATCCCACGAGGTCTTGAATGTCCAAAAGGCCCAATACCTGACCGTTCTGCAGGACGACGAGCTGATCCACTTTCTGAACAGAGAAGGCCTGGGCCGCTTCATTGAGGAGAGCGTCGGCATCAATGGTGCTCGGCATGGAGCTGCCAGCAGCGGCCGAGATGGGCGTTTGCAAATTGGGTTCGCTCTGAGTTTCTAGCCAGCGGCGCACATCTCCATCGGTGAAGATGCCCTGGAGCTGGCCTTGGTCGGTGATGACCACAGCCCCGTAGCCGGACTTGGTCATTTTTACGAGCGCTTCCTGAATCGTTGCGCTCGGGGCGACTTGTACGTCTGCGGCACGCATCGCCTGCGCCACTTTGGTGGTCACGCGGCGGTTGTCGATAAAAAACTGTTCAGAACCCAATTCAGTCAAGTGGTTGTTGGTCATTTGCTTCATGACCTTCCAGGGCACCGTAATGGTGTCTACTCCCAGCTCAATAGCGTTCCGAACGTGCTCCAAATGGCGCACCGACGAAAACATAATCTTCGTGTCGTACCCGTGCTGCAGCTTCATATCCACGATGGAAGCGACCAATTGCAGGGCATCGGTTCCTTGGTCTTGCAGGCGGCCTACCAAGGGGCATACATAGGTGGCACCCGCGGCCATCGCCATGTAGGCTTGCTGCAGCGTGTACACCAGGTGCAGGTTGACCAAAAAGCCCTCGCTACGCAGCATTTTGCACGCGCGCGCTCCTTCCAAGGAGATGGGGATTTTGTACACCGTTTTGCTTCGGTCCAATCCGAGTTTCTCTTGACGCTTGGCCTCCGCGACGATTTCTTCCGCCGTTCGGCCCAAGGCCTCAATCTGGAGCACGGGCACCATATCGGCCAATTTCAAAAGCATAGCGTCCAAATCCGCCACGCCCTCGCGTTGCATAAAGGTGGGAGTGGTAGTTAAACCGGCTAAAAAGCCCAGTTCAAATGCGGTGCTGATCTCGTTGAGGTCCGCCGAATCCAAGTACAGTTCCATGGGCGCCAAAGTACGGATTTCATGCGTACTTTGCATGGGAAAAGCCCGTCATGTCTAGGATTCGTAAAGTACTGGTAGCCAACCGAGGAGAGATTGCCCTTCGCATCATGCGGAGCGCCAAAGAAATGGGATTGGCCACGGTGGCCGTGTATTCCGATGCGGACGCTCGCGCGCCGCACGTGCGCTTTGCCGACGAAGCCGTCTGCCTGGGCCCAGCCCCGAGCGCCCAATCCTACCTCCGCCAGGACAAAATCCTGGAGGCCGCGCGCAGCCTTGGCGTCGACGCCATCCACCCAGGCTACGGATTCCTCAGCGAGAACGCAGAATTCGCCCAGGCGGTGGAGGAGGCAGGTATCGTCTTTGTGGGACCAAGCCCCGCGGCGATCCGGACCATGGGAGACAAGCTCTCGGCCAAGCAAGCGGTCATGGACTTCGGGGTGCCCTTAGTGCCCGGAACTGCTCATGCGATTGCCTCCGCACAGGAAGCCCTCATCGAAGCAGAGCGCATTGGCTTTCCCGTGATGGTCAAGGCGTCTGCGGGCGGTGGAGGCAAGGGCATGCGCATTGTGCACGATTCGGAAACCTTTGAAGAGGCCTTCGCCATGGCGGTGTCAGAAGCAGAAAAGAGCTTTGGCAACGGGGCCGTCTTCATCGAGAAATACGTGCAGAAGCCGCGCCACATCGAAATTCAAGTCCTGGCAGATACCCAGGGCACCTGCGTCTACCTCCACGAACGCGAATGTTCCGTGCAGCGACGCCATCAAAAAGTCCTGGAGGAGGCCCCAAGCGTGGTACTGAGTCCAGCCCAGCGAAAAGCCATGGGCGAAGCGGCGGTGAACGCGGCAAAGTCCTGTGGCTACGTGGGAGCGGGCACGGTAGAGTTCATCTACGACGCCTCAGGGGCGTTTTACTTCTTGGAAATGAACACCCGGCTTCAGGTGGAACATCCAGTGACCGAATGCATCACCGGGCTCGATCTTGTGAAGGAACAACTGCGCATCGCCGCTGGGGAGCCCTTGGGCTATGGACAGGAAGACGTCCGCATGGACGGCCATGCCTTGGAGCTGCGCGTCTATGCGGAGGATCCTCGGAACGGTTTTGCGCCGGATATAGGTCAGCTCAAAGTGTACCGCCGCCCGTTGGGGGAGGGCGTTCGGGTCGATGATGGCATTGAAGAAGGCATGGACATCCCCATTTTCTACGATCCCATGATTGCCAAGCTCGTCGTGCATGGCACCGACCGAACGGACGCCATTTCCAAAATGCTCCAAGCTATTGAACGCTATGTCATTATCGGGGTGGAAACCACGCTCCCCTTTGGCCGCTTTGTTCTGGAGCACGAGGCCTTTATATCCGGGGAATTTGACACGCATTTTGTTCAAACCTACTTTGAGGCTTCGGCCTTGCCCACAGGCGCAGACCATGACTTGGCTGCTGCCTTGGCGCAGTATCGAAGAAGCCCCCGCCTTGAAGCGAATCCCGCTCCGAGCGCATGGCGTCGCCGTTAAGAATCTTCTTGCTCAGCGCCGCGTGTCTATTGGCAAGCGTGCAGGTCATGGGGCAGATCGAGGTGATTTACCAAGGCAAGCCGTCGCAGGCCACCGTCATTGGTCAGGACACGGTGCCTTGGATTTTCTTGGACGAAGTGATGGTCTTGGACAAGCCGACGTTTTCGGACACCGAAGCGCGCCTGAACTACCTGAGGCTGAAGCGGCGCGTGATTAAAGTCTATCCCTATGCCAAGGGGCTGGGGGAGCGTTTGGACAGTTTGAATATGCGCCTCGCCAGCGAGAAGAACTATTTCAAGCGCAAGCGCATGGTCAAGCGCTACCAGAAGTATTTGGCGGATCGCTTTGAGCCGGAGCTGCACAAGTTGACCGTTTCGGAGGGCCAAATTTTGTGCAAACTGGTGTACCGCGAAACCCACATGACGGTTTTTGATGTAATCAAGGAATACCGCTCTTGGCTTCAAGCCGTGGGGTGGAATGTGACGGCTTCTTGGTGGGACATCTCCATCAAAAAGGCCTACGAACCCAGCAAGGTGGAGGAAGATGCTTGGATCGAGAAGATCTTGCAGCAAGCCTTCGCCAACGGCCAACTAGAGCCTCGAACGTACTTTTACTACCCTCCAAGCGAAGAATAATGCAGTTTAGCCCTCAGCCTCATGCAGGCACGCCGCTGGCCCGTCGCGCGCTCACGCTGCGCGAAGGGGCATTTGCGGGTTCACCGCATCTGCAAGGCTTGAGCGATGCCTTTATCGAGGAGCGTGCGGCGGGTTATTCGGCTGAGGCGCGCGCCACACTGGTGGCTGTGCTGCGAGATCACTACGCATTGCAAGGGCTAACCGAGGAGCAAGAGGCCCAGCTTCATGCGCTGGCCCAACCGGGCGCCGTGACCATGACCTGTGGGCACCAGCTGGTTTTAGGAGGTGGGCCCTTGTACGTTCACAGCAAGATTCGCGAAGTGGCAGCCCTGAGCGCCCAATGGGAGGTGCCCACGCATCCCGTGGTGCCCATCTTCTGGATGGCGACAGAGGACCACGATGTGGAAGAAATTCGGCACATTTCCTTTGAGGGAAGGCGGTACAGCATGGCCAATGCCTTTGAAGGATGGGCCACTGGCGGCATTCCCTCGGAAGCGGTTTGGCCCGTGATCGACGCCCTGGAAAAGGACTGGGGGCAGCACGCCGCGCTGGCGGAGCAGCTGAAAGTCTACCGAGCGGCCTATCTCCAAGGCGAAACGCTCGCAGATGCGACGCGCCGGCTCATGGCCCATTGGCACCCCTCCGTGCTCTGTTTGGACGCTTCGGATGCACGTTTAAAGGCGTTGGCCGCTGAGCTGTGGACGGATGAAATTCAGCATCAGCGCATGTTTTCGACGCAAAACGATGTGCCATGGACGGCACAAGGGTGGGAGCCTCCCGTAGACGTCAAGCCTTCGACGCTCTTCTTACTCGAGAACGGGCGCCGAACGCGCCTTGACTTCCTTGGAAAGGGAGCCTGGCAGGCGGGCTCATGCACGATGCGTCAAGAAGAACTTCTGTCCCGGGTCCAAAACCAGCCCGAAACGCTCAGTCCCAATGCGATCCTGCGCCCCATCTACCAAGAGTGTATCTTGCCCAACGTGCTCTACGCGGGCGGTGCAGGGGAGATGGAGTATTGGCTGCAACTCATTCCCTATTTCCAGGAACGCAATTTTCCTGCTGTGCGCATGCACTTAAGGACCTCCTTTGAATGGTGGCCTAGTACCTCCTGGCGCAAATGGCAGAAGCTTGCCCCGCAGAACCTGTCGTACCACAGCAGTATTTCAGAGGTGCGCGTGGCTTGGCTGCAGGAGGAAGGTGCGCCCGCAGCGGGTGCATTTCCCGTGGCGGAGGCCTTGCGTAATTTGGTTAAGAAGGAATACGGTAAGTATCCTGATTTAGAGCGCTCTACAGAGGCTTGGCTCAAGCGTATATCCAAGGAGGAGGACCGAATGCGCGAACGCGCTCGTCGAGCGGTTTTGCGGTCCCAACGTGAACGCTGGGAGGCCTTCTTGGCGGTTAAATCCACCCAATTCCCCGGTTCCGTGGAAAGCGGTGGAGCGGGAGCCATGCAAGAGCGCACGTGGACGGTCTTAGAGCTGGCCTACCACTTTGGCCACGCCCCTTTTCAGGCGATGGAAGACGGGCTTATCCAGCATCTGGATTTGAACGAGGGTATGCCCTTTTTGTGGGCATGGATGCTCCCTGAATCAGGGGAATAAACCTGTTGAAAAACCTGCTTTTTAGGGCTTTCTGCCCTGTGGATGCGAAGTATCTTTGTACTCCATGCAAGACGCTATCCTCATCCTCGATTTTGGTTCGCAATACACCCAGCTCATTGCACGTCGGGTTCGCGAACTCCAGGTCTACTGTGAAATTCATCCCTTTCACCACATTCCGGAGAACTGGTCGGACTTTAAGGCGATCATTCTAAGCGGTTCGCCCTTCTCTACCTTGGAAGAAGGTGCGCCTGCCCCCGATTTGAGCCCGATGCTCGGCTCCGTTCCCGTGCTAGGAGTCTGCTATGGCGCTCAGTATTTGGCCAAAACCCGCGGCGGCCAGGTAGCCCGCTCCACGCACCGCGAATACGGCCGTGCCAACATGGCGGCAGTAGAAGGGGAGTCGCGCTTGCTCAAAGGCGTTCCCGTCGGGTCATGCGTCTGGATGAGCCATGGCGACACCATTGTAGCCCTGCCAGAGAATGCCGTAGTGGAGGGGTCCACCGCCGATGTGCATGTGGCGGCCTTCCGCTTTCAAGGGGAAGAAACCTACGCCATCCAATTCCACCCGGAGGTCCACCATTCGGAACACGGCGTGCAGTTGCTGAAAAACTTTGTGTACGACATCGCGGGCTGTAGTCCTTCGTGGACGCCGGATGCCTTCATTGAAAGCACCGTAGACGCCTTGCGCGCTCAGATTGGTGAAGGAAAAGTGGTCTTGGGCCTGAGTGGCGGTGTGGACAGTACCGTGGCGGCTATGCTGCTCAAAGAAGCCATCGGCGACCGTCTGTACTGCATCTTCGTGAACAACGGCTTGCTCCGCAAGAACGAATTCACCTCCGTGCTGGAGCAGTATGCAGGCCTCGGCCTCAACGTCAAAGGCGTGGATGCCTCCGCCGATTTCTATGCTGCGCTGGACAACCAAGAAGATCCCGAAGCCAAGCGCAAAGCCATTGGCCGCGTATTCATTGAGGTTTTTGACCGCGAAGCCATGGCTATTTCGGGCGTGGAATTTTTAGGCCAAGGGACCATTTACCCCGATGTCATTGAATCGGTTTCCGTCAATGGACCTTCGGTGACCATCAAATCGCACCACAACGTGGGCGGCCTGCCGGACTTCATGAAGCTCTCCGTGGTCGAACCCTTGCGTTCGCTCTTCAAAGATGAAGTCCGTCGCGTCGGAAAGGCCTTGGGCTTGTCGCCTGCATTGCTTGGACGTCATCCTTTCCCAGGGCCTGGCTTAGCTATTCGGATTTTGGGAGCTATTACGCCTGAGCGTGTGAAAATCCTCCAGGAAGTCGATCACATCTTCATTCAGGGCTTGCGTGACGCGGGCTTGTACGACGAAGTTTGGCAAGCTGGGGCCATCTTGCTACCCGTCAAATCGGTTGGCGTGATGGGGGACGAGCGCACCTATGAGCAAGTGGTCGCCTTGCGTGCCGTTCAGAGCACGGACGGCATGACCGCGGATTGGGTGCATTTGCCGTATGAATTTTTGGCCCGAATTTCGAATAGCATCATCAACAACGTCCGGGGCGTGAACCGCGTGGTCTACGACATCAGCAGCAAGCCCCCCGCAACCATTGAATGGGAATAAGAAGCCGCTTTATTACTGCGCTGCTGGCCGTCACAACGGCGGTCCAGGGGCAAGTCCTTTTGGCCGATAGCACGTTCACCATTGCACGCCAAACGTGGATTGTCGCCCTTCCCTTTGAGGTTTCCGTGGATTCGGCCAGCGTCCTAACCTTTGATGCACCGACCTACACGATGAAGAACCGCATGGCGGTGCAGTTCTACACGGGCCTTCGAGCAGGGGTTGATTCGCTCAATCGCTCGGGCTTTGATATCCAACTGGTCCTGGCTGAGCACGTGGAGGCGAGCAATACCTACCGCTTGGAATCCAATGACTTTTTGGTGAGCTATAGCCCAGAGGTTTTTATGGCACATTTGGACCGCCAAGCGCTGTGCAAAGGCGGTGAGTGTAAAATCATCGGGCCCTTCCGCGGAGATGCGAGTGAAACGCTGGCTACACTATCCACCGGTATTCCGGTCATCAACCCCGTTTCCAGAAAGGTCGATGTAACGGCTAAGCCTTATTTGATAGCGGCAGCATCCCACCGCACCGCTGAAATTACGCGCTTGGCCGAACGCGCTGTGGCCGCTCAAAAAATGGCCCCCAAGAGCCGCACGGTGCTTCTGATGGATGGCACCTCCAACGATGCCGCCTTCTTGGAGGCCTATGCAGCAGCGGGGGGCAACACCGCGGACATCATACAGAAGAATTACCAAGGCTCGGCGACCCTAGATGCGAGCGCATCGGCAGGCGTTTTCACGCGTATTATCTCCTTGAGCGACAAGGTCTTGGTGACGGCCCGAATTCTCAACCAATTACGCCCGTTTGAAGCGGCAAAAACGGAATTTTGGACCCTGGGCAATGTGCTATCGAGCAGTGCGTTGGATGCGCAACTTCTCATGCGCCAGCCTTTGGTGTGGTCCCAAGTGGAACGCTTGGACTACATTCAATTCCGCAGACTCGATGCCCTTCTGTTTAAAGCCGCACAAACGACCCCAGGTCGCTGGGAATGGTTGGGCCTCGACATGGCGTGGTTTGCGGCTTACATGAATGAGTTTGTGCCGAATGCCTTCGAAGGGCCACGCCGGATCTACCTCTGGAAACATTTGGAGGGAGGCGGCTATTACAACCAGTCCGCCCTAATTTACCGGTACGACCGAAAGAACGGGGTCCAAGCACAATGGACGCCTTCTGTGGACTACGCCGCGGAATTGGATGTCCAAGAATCCTCGGAGGAGGCTCCCATCGAAGGAATTCCACACGATCAACCTATAGAAGAACGTATTCCATAACCATGTCTACCCCCTTAGCCCACCTAGAACCTGCCGAACTTTGGAACGCATTTGAAGAACTCAATGCGGTACCCCGTCCGTCCAAACGCGAAGACCAAGTGCAAGCGTTTGCAGTGAAGGTCGGGGAGGACTTAGGCTTGCCAACGGCTAAAGATTCGGTCGGAAACGTGCGCATTACTAAACCGGCCAGCCCTGGTATGGAGCATGCACCAACGGTGGTTATCCAAGCACATTTGGACATGGTTTGCCAGAAAAACGAAGGCACGGAACACGATTTCGACACAGAAGGTATCGCCATGTTCATCGAAGACGGCTGGGTGAAGGCCAAAGGCACTACGCTGGGCGCTGACAACGGGATTGGCGTGGCCATGGCCATGGCCACGCTTCGCAGCAAAACATTGGTTCACCCGGCTATTGAGGTGCTCTTCACCTCGGATGAAGAGACCGGGATGACCGGTGCACTTGGCTTGCAAGAAGGGTGGATCACCGGAAAATACTTGTTGAACATTGATACGGAAGACGACCGCGAATTGACGATTGGCTGCGCCGGGGGTATAGATGTGACCGCAACGTCCAGCGTGACATATCGGAAGGCGCCCTTGGCCAACCCTATTGGCTACAGCCTTCAAATCAAGGGTTTGACGGGTGGGCACTCCGGCATGGACATCCATTTAGGCCGTGGCAATGCCAATTTGCTGATGGCGCGTTTGCTGCGAGATTTGGAGCGTGAAGCCTGCATTCTGCTCTGCACGTTAGCGGGAGGTAACCTCCGCAATGCCATTCCTCGCGAGTGTCAGGCGACTGTGGTAATGGATGCCTCGCATGCCCAGGTGCTGGAGCAGGCTTTTGGACCCCTTGCAGCCGCAATCCAGAAGGAGCATCAGGCCACCGATCCTATGCTGGAAATCACCTTGACCGCCACGGGACCCACGGAGTCTAAGGTCTTAGAAGCCGATGTGCAGGCCGCATTGCTCGCCGCCATATCCGGCTGCCCTGCGGGAATCCTTCGCATGAACCCCGAGGTAGACGGTCTGGTTCAGACCTCCAATAATGTGGCGAAAGTGCAGATTTCAGAAGAGGGCGCCCAAGTACTCTGCCTGACGCGCAGCAGCTCAGAATCTGAAAAAATGGATGCGGCCCACCGCATCGCTTCCGTATTGGGCCTAGCGGGCTTGACGACGACGTTTGCGGGTTCGTATCCGGGCTGGGAGCCTGCCCCCGGGGGTGAATTAGCCAAACTCATGCGCCAAACCTATGTGGACCTCTTCCAGGAGGAACCCCATGTCAATGCCTGCCACGCGGGGTTGGAGTGCGGTATCATTGGCGAAAAATGCCCGGGCATGGAAATGATTTCGTTTGGCCCTAACATTCGCGGCGCACACAGTCCTGACGAGCGCGTGGAAATCGCGAGTGTGCAGAAGTCGTGGGACTACTATGTGGAAATTTTAAAGCGCTTTGGCGCCATGAACTAAGGGGAAGCGAAGCGTGTTATGGACTCGATGATCAACCTTGCATGCGGAATACTTGCCTATGTGCTCATGGAGGGCGCAGCATGGGCGGCTCATAAATACTTGATGCACGGACCACTTTGGTTCCTGCATGCTGACCACCACAGCAAAGAGCCGGGCTTTTTCGAAAAGAACGACTACTTCTTTTTGATTTTCGCTATCCCCAGTTGGTTGTGCATCATGCTCGGAATGATTTATCAAGTTTGGCCGGTGGTTTCCTTTGGCTTTGGCATTGCCGCCTACGGTTTGACCTACTTCTTGGTCCATGAACTGTTTATCCACCAGCGCTTCCGTTTCATGCGTAAAACTACCTCGCCGTACTGGGAGGCGGTGCGCTTGAAGCACAAAATGCACCACAAGACCTTGACCAAAGAGGGGGCAGATCACTTTGGGCTCCTTTGGGTGCCTAGAGAGTGGATTGCTGCACAACGCAAGAAGCAAAGCTGATGGAGTCGAGACTCTATCTGCTCATCGATGTCCTCGTTTTTCTAGGTCCCCTGACGCGTGCTTTTGAATCGCGCATCTTCTACATTGGAAAGTGGAAGCGTCTGCTTGCGGCCACTTTGGCCGTTTTCCTGCTCTTTCTTCCCTGGGATATCGCATTCACAGACGCCGGCGTCTGGGGATTTAACGAACGCTACCTCATTCCCTGGGATTTCTTTGGGCTGCCTTTAGAAGAGGTCCTCTTCTTTGTGGTCGTGCCCTGGGCCTGCTACTTCATCTACGAGGTGCTCCAGCTCTTTTTTCCCTGGAAGGGTACCCAACGTTGGGTGTATACCCTGACACTCTTTGCCGCATTGGGCTGTATCGGTTGGGCGATGAAGCATCCAAATCAAGCCTACACGTTCTGGACCTTCCTGTTGCTGGGCGCCGGTTTAGGCCTGGCCTTTGTGTGGAAACCAACGTGGCTCGCGGCCTTCTACCGCGCGTGGGGCCTCGCCTTGCTGCCCTTTTTTGCGGTGAATGGCTTGCTCACGGGCAGTTTCTTGGAAGAGCCCATCGTCTGGTATAACAACGCTGAAAATATGGGCATACGCATGGGCACCATTCCCGTGGAGGACGCCTTCTACGGCATGCTCATGATGCTCCTTTATACGGCAGTCGTCCAATGGAAGAAGGTCCCGAAATCCTCCACCTAGACCGCCACGTCGTCGTGGTATCCAAGCGGGCTGGCCTCATGGTGGAACCCGATCGGTTGGGGCACCCCAACGTGCAAGAACTTCTCGAGGAAGAGCTCCAGTGCAACCTGTGGGTGGTCCATCGCCTGGATCGGCCGACCAGTGGGGTCTTGGTTTTGGCCAAAAACAAATTTGCTTGCACCGGCCTCATGCGCCAATTTGAAGAGCGAACGATCCACAAACGCTACACGTTTAAAACAACCGCGGAACTTCCCGAAGGCCCATGGACGTGGGTAGATCAACTCGAAAAGCAGCCCGAACATTTCCGTTCAGTCGTCGTGGACGCGCCCCATGGAAAACGGGCGGAACTCCGAGGCGAACGCATCGAATCGTTTAAAGCCGTGGTCGAGCCCCAAACGGGGCGTTACCACCAAATCCGCATTCAAGCGAGCCACCGAGGCTACCCCATCTTGGGCGATACGTTTTATGGGGGAAGCCCCTGGGAGCAGGAGGGAATCGCACTACATTCAGGTTTTTTGGCCTTCCAACATCCTAAGACGGGGGAGACGCTCGAGTTTGAAGTGCCCGCGCCCTTTTGAACGCAAAGCGGTGAATATCCCGGAACCCGCTGTATTTTTGCCGCTCAAACCCGTTCTATGCTTACCCGACGCCACATCCGAATTAAAGTGATGCAAGCCCTCTTCGGTTTTTACCAGGGGGAATCCGAAGACAGTAGTCGCAGCCTCAAGGCGTTAAACGAAAGCATTTCCTCCATTTACATTTTGTACCTCTTTGAACTGCGCATGTTCTGGCAGTTTCATCGCTTTTTGGAGGAGCGTGTAGAGATTGAAAAAAACAAGCAATTCCCCATAGCGGCCCGAATTGCGCGCATCGAAGCCTTGCTCAACATGCCCTTCATGCAAGCCTTGGTCCATGACACGGGGGTGGTGGCCGCCTGGGAGCAACACAAAATCTTCTGGGGCGATCGTGTAGACCTCCTTCGCACGGCGTTTTTTGAATTTTGGAACGCCGAAATTCAATCCGGATGGATGGACGAAGACGGCGACTTGGAGGAGCAGGTAGCGGTGGTCTGGTTGAAGCGTTTCTACCGCGAGGCCATGGCCAACAACGAAAACATTCATAGCCACTACGAAGAAATCAGCATGCACTGGGCCGACGACCTAGATGCCGCCCAAATGATGGCCGTTCAGACCTTGCAAAACGCAAAGCGCGGCCAACCCTTGTTGGTCAAGCTCTTCAAAGACGCATCGGACGAGGCCTTTGGTCCAGCGCTCTTCTTGAAAAGTGTGCGTCAGCACCCCGATTGGGTGAAGCGCATTGAAACCAAGGCCAATCAATGGGAGTACGATCGTTTGGCCCCTGTAGAACGCTGCTTGCTGGACATGGCCTTGACAGAAATGGTCGATTTCCAGGAAGTGCCCGTGAAGGTTTCCATCAACGAAGCCATTGAATTGGCGAAGCAATACGGTTCGGAAAAGAGCCCCAGCTTCATCAACGGTCTCCTTGATGCCTTGGCTGCGGAATTAAAAACCGAAGGCCGCATCCAAAAAGTGGGAAGAGGCCTCATTGAGTAGTAATTTCAACCGCAAATTCAACGAATCCTATGACTAAATACTTTGCATTAGCCCTTGGCGTTGCTGTTTTGAGCGCATGCTCGGATGCATCGTCCAAAATTAAAAGCGAAGAGGAGCGCATGGCCATTGAAGCCGCAACCTCAGCCTCTTTGCCCGTCTTCAACTTTGAAAAGGAAAGCCATGATTTTGGCGCCATGAACGAAGGCGAGGTGGGTACGACAGAATTCAAATTCACCAATGAAGGCGAAGTGCCCTTGATCATCTCTTCCGCTCAAGGCTCTTGCGGGTGTACGGTGCCTGAGTACTCTAACGATCCTATTGCGCCAGGCGAGGAGGGAACGATTACCGTTCGCTTTAACAGCCAGGGCAAGCCGGGCAACCAAACGAAGACGGTTACGCTTTCGGCCAACACCGTTCCCAACACCAAAGTCTTGACCATCACCGCACAAGTAACTCCCAAAGCCCAGTAATATGACCTCATTTTTCCTTCAAGCTGAACCCGGTGGTTTAGCCAGCTTCCTCCCATTAATCGCAATCGTAGCGGTGATGTACTTCTTCTTTATCCGCCCACAGATGAAGAAGCAGAAGGAAGAAAATAAGTTTCGTGCGGCGCTCGTAAAGGGCATGAAGGTGGTGACCACCTCCGGCATTCACGGCAAGATCTTGGAAGTAGACGACAAGACTGTATTGCTGGAATGCGAGAACTGCCGCTTGCGTTTTGAGCGCGCTGCAATCAGCAAGGACATGACGGCTACCGTCAATCCCGAAGTAGCGAAGAAATAAGTCGGTTTAAATCCGGCTCAACTGCTGTTTGAGCATCTTAAGCTGGTCGGCGAGGACACCCTTGTCGTCCAGCTTTTTTGCTTCTGTCAAGAGTGCTTGGGCTTCCTTCTTTTTGCGCTTGGTCATGGCCATCGCCGCCAGTTGCATCTTGGCCAAAGCGCGGTCTTGCTTGAGGCGCAGGCCGGTCGCCAAAGCTTTTTTCATCCAGGTTTCGCTCTTGGAAAGGTTGGTCTGGGACGTCATTAAGCCCTGAAGAAAGTAGTAGTAGGCGAGCTGGCCCTTGATGAGGGTCTTCTCGGGGTGGCCGATGGCTGCCAACTGCTGACTCGCTTTTTCAAAGTCTTGTTTGCGAACGTACCACAGGGCGAGCAAAATGCGCTCGTTGCGGAAGTGGAAGAGCAAGGGAATGCCCGAAAGCAAAATCAAGAAAATGCCATTGCCAATCTCACCGTCCGTGAATTGCCAAACAGCGGTACCAAAAACGGCCACTGCGAGGGCCATGCGGATGTATTTGCGAATCATGCGACAAAAATAGGGCGCCTTAGCCCAGGATTTGGATGCGGTTGCGACCTAATTCAAGTCGATCCTCCGATTCCAGTTTTTTCAACAAACGCGATACGACCTCCCGCGAGGAATGCAGGGCCTGGGCGAGCTCCGAATGGCTCATCTCCACCACATTGCCATCGGTCAGGCGCGCTTTCTCTTGCAAGAAGTTCCAAAGGCGCTCGTCCAACTGCCGAAAGGCCACCTCATCCAGAGCGTGTAAAGCCTCTTCAAAGCGCAACTGGTAGCTTCGAAGGACGAATTCCAACCACTCCGGATGGACCTTGATCCATGCGGAAGCGTATTCATTCGGTATGCAGACCATATCCGTTTCTTCTTCGACCACGACCTCCACGGTCACACGTTTGCCCGTCATGCAGCAGTTAATGGTGCTTGAACAGGTAGAGCCTGCGGTAAGAAAATACAGGAAGAGCTCGCGGTCGTTGTCGTCGTCTCGGCGCATAACACGCAAATTGCCCTTCAGAATCAAGGGCACAAAGTCTACGGGCATCCCCGGTTCAGCAATTAAATCCCCGGAGTGAAAAGTGCAGAATCGTCCATGTTTGACAATGTCTGCGAGCAAGGCTTCGTCTTGGAAGCCAAAGTGAGCCTGAAGGGTCTCCGTATCGGGTAGTGCCATGGGCAAGGGGTAGCGAAGGTTAGGTCTAGGTTATCCTTGTTGAATTGTTAAAAACATCTTTGAACGTGTCGGCCAATTCTGGATTCTTCCGCCTAAATTAACCCTAAACTTCCTTCCATACCATGCCTAGAGCCGTTAAGTCCCCGCGTAAGATTTTTGTGCTTGACACCTCTGTGATTCTCTACGATCACAACGCTATTATGAACTTTGAAGAGCACGATGTAGCTATTCCCATTCCCGTTTTAGAGGAATTGGACGAGTTTAAAAAGGGCAGCGATACCAAGAATTTTGAGGCGCGCGAATTTATCCGAATGCTGGACAAAAAAGCAGCTGAAAAACCTTTGACCGAATGGATTGACCTCAACGGAGGAAAACGCGGCAAGTTTAGGGTCATCATGGCAACGCCCAGCCTAAACGTAGACGCCTTAGAAGTCTACGGCAAAGGGAAGAACGACCATAAAATCATCAACGCGGCCCTGTTTCTTCAGCAAGAAGAGCCTGACCGCCCAGTAATTCTCGTTACCAAGGACATCAACCTTCGGCTAAAGGCCAAGGCGCTGAATGTCCAAGCGGAAGACTATCTCACAGGCAAGGTCAAAGAGACCGATGCGGGCTTCACAGGACGCTCAGAGATTCCGGCTTTCCCGGCTAAAGCGCTCCAAACGCTCTACGAAAAGAAGGCGGTACACCTAGATTCCTCGGTGAAAGCCAATCAGAAGCTTGGCCTGAACGCCAATCAGTTCTACATTCTGAAAACAGCTAAGTCTTCGGCGCTTGGCTTCTACCATGGGAAATCTGAAACGATGGAACTGGTGGAGAAGTCCAGCTACTACGGCATCAAGCCTAGAAACAGCGAACAGACTTTTGCGCTACACGCCATCATGCACCCGGACATCAAGCTGGTCACGTTGACAGGGGTAGCTGGCACAGGCAAGACCCTGCTCGCCCTGGCGGGCTCTCTGGAACAGCGTCGCGACTTCAAGCAGATCTACCTGGCACGTCCAATCGTCCCTCTGAGCAACCGCGACATCGGATTTTTGCCCGGCGATGCCGAGCAAAAGGTCAATCCGTACATGCAACCCCTCTGGGACAACTTGAAGTTCATCAAGAACCAGTTTGGGGAGCGCGACCGCAACTTCAAACAGATCGACGAAATGGTCGCCAACGAAAAGATTCTGGTGACGCCCTTGGCCTACATCCGCGGCCGCTCCTTGTCCAATGTCATCTTTATTGTGGACGAAGCACAGAACCTCACGCCCCACGAGGTCAAGACCATCATCACGCGAGCCGGCGAAAATTCCAAATTCATCTTCACCGGAGATGTGCATCAGATTGACACGCCCTACTTGGACGAGCAGTCCAATGGATTGTCCTACTTGGTGGACCGACTGAAGGGGCAGCCCTTGTATGCGCACGTGACGTTGGAGAAAGGCGAGCGTTCAGAGCTCGCCAATCTCGCCAACGACATGTTGTAAGGCCTATACGCAGCAGACTAAATTACGCGGATTGCAGAGCCTTGGGGCCTCCTGCTAGGATGGCAGACGAAGCTCCGGCTTCAAACTTCTTGAAGTTTTCCCGGAAACGGCGTGCAAGATCGTCTGCGGCCGCATCGTAGCCAGCGGCGTCCGACCATTGCGCTTTCGCCTGCAATACTTCGGCAGGTACCCCGGGACATTCCGATACGTACTGGAAGCCAAAGCGGGCATCCTCGGTAAAGTGCTCAATTTGACCTTCCAAGGCAGCCGTTATCATGGCGCGTGTGTACCGAAGCTTGATGCGTTCGCCGACGCCATAGCCGCCGCCCACCCAACCGGTGTTTACGAGCCACACGTTCAAATCTCCAGCACGCATCTTCTCCATCAGCATATCGGCATAGTCCGAGGGATGCAGGGGCATGAAGGGTGCGCCAAAACAGGCGGAAAAAACCGCTTTGGGTTCTGTGATACCCGCTTCGGTCCCGGCCACCTTGGCGGTGTAGCCCGAAATAAAATGGTAGGCAGCTTGCTCAGGTCCAAGCTTGGACATCGGAGGGAGGACCCCATAGGCATCGCAGGTCAAAAAGAAGATGTTCTGAGGGTTTTTGCCACGCAAACCGGCTGCCACATGGTCAATGTGCTCAATAGGGTAGGAGACGCGGGTGTTCTCCGTGATGCGGCTATCCGTGTAGTCGGGGACACCCGCCTCGTTTAGGACAATGTTCTCTAAAATAGCCCCAGGGCGAATCGCACGCCAGATATCGGGCTCCTTTTCTTCCGAAAGGTCGATGACCTTGGCGTAGCAGCCGCCCTCAAAGTTGAAGACGTCGCCTTCTGCGGTCCAACCGTGCTCGTCGTCGCCAATCAGCGCGCGATTGGGGTCGGCCGATAGCGTGGTCTTACCGGTGCCCGACAAGCCAAAGAACAGGGCAGTGTCGCCGCCACGACCCAAGTTGGCCGAACAGTGCATGGGAAAGGTCTTGGCTTCGGTGGGCAGGAGGAAGTTCAAGGCCGAGAAAATGCCTTTTTTTATTTCCCCCGTGTAGCCCGTTCCACCAATCAAGATGGTTTTATCGCTAAACGAAAGGATGGCAAAATTGCCTTGGCGCGTACCGTCGCTAGCTGGGTCCGCCTGGAAATCAGGGGCATGCAGGATGGTCCACTCGGGCGCGACGTCCTCAGATGGGTCGAGGAACATATTGTACGCAAAGAGGTTGTGCTCGGGGTACTCGTTGACGACGCGAATGCCGATTGAAACCGACTCCAGGGCGCCTGCGCGCGCTTCGCGCACGTAGAGCTTTTTCCCGTCGAGGTAGGCGAGAACTTTCGCTTTCAGGCGAAAATAGGCGGCCTCGTCGAACGGTTTGTTGATGTTGCCCCACCAGACGGTATCCTGGGTAAGGGCATCGTTTACAATGAAGCGATCTTCCGGGGATCGGCCGGTGAATTTGCCCGTTTCAATGCTCAGTACCCCGGTGTGGGTGAGCGTTCCTCGGTTTAAACGAAGTGTTTCCTGCGTAAGGAAATCAGGGTCTGCTTGGTACACGGCTGAAGCGTGACGCAAGCCAAGATCAGCCATCCAAGACAGGGATGGAGCTGCTCCTGTGGGAGTTGTAGCCATAACGAATTTCAATCAAGGGTTAGACAAATGTAGCCCTACCTTCGTCCTGTAAATTCCCCGAAAACAATCACTTTTCAACACCCTTGACGTGATATCCTCCAACACTCCCACTGATTCCATCCAGCGTATTGTCGTTTTTGGCGCTGGGAAAAGTACATCGGCCATGATAGAATACTTGGCTACCCATGAGGATGCCAAAGGCTGGGCGGTGACCGTTTTGGACCAAGACGAAAAGGCTTTATCTGCCAAATGTGCGCCCTATCCCAGCATTCAGGCCCAAGGTGCAGACTTGAGCGATCCAAACACCCGAGCGAACTGGATTCAACAGGCGGACGTGGTGGTGAGTATGCTGCCTGCCTTCATGCACATCGAAGTGGCTAAGGCCTGTCTGACGTATGAAAAGCACTTGGTGACCGCGAGCTATGTGAGCCCCGAAATGGCGGCACTGCACGAAGAGGCCAAAGCCAAAAACCTGGTCTTCCTGAACGAATGTGGGGTGGATCCCGGCATTGACCATATGTCTACCATGGAAATTTTGGAGAAACTGCGCGCAAAAGGGGCGGAAATCACCTCCTACGAGAGCTTTTGTGGGGGCATTTTGGCACCTGAGAGCCCCAGCAATCCATGGCAGTATAAGTTTACCTGGAACCCTAGAAACGTAGTTCTCGCTGGCGCTGGGGGTGCGGTAAAGTTTATCCAAGAGGGGCTGTACAAGTTTATTCCCTACCACAAGCTTTTCCGACGCACCGAGTTCATGACCATTCCCGGCTATGGACGCTTTGAGGGCTATGCGAACCGCGATTCCTTAAAGTACATTTCCGCCTACGGCTTGGATGGGGTTCCTACGATGTACCGAGGGACGCTTCGCAGACCGGGTTTTTGCCGCGCGTGGGATGTCTTTGTGCAATTGGGGGCGACCGACGACAGCTATCCCATGGAAGGGGTGGCGACGATGACGCATCGGAGCTTTTTGAACAGTTTCTTGGCCTACCATGCGTCGGACAGTGTGGAGCTCAAGCTCATGCACTACCTCCAGATTCCGCAGGATTCGGAGCTCATGGAGCTCTTTGAGTGGCTCGGGCTTTTCACGGACGAGCCGGTGGGCTTGCAGAAAGGCAGTCCGGCCCAAATTCTACAGGCCATTTTGGAAAAGAAATGGACCATGACCGATGAAGACCGTGATATGCTGGTCATGTGGCACCGCATCTTTTACAGGCAGGACGGTCAGACCTACCGTCTAGAGTCTTCCATGGTCTGCAAGGGTAAAACGGTTCAAAACACAGCCATGGCCTTTACGGTGGGGCTGCCTGTGGCGATGGCGACGCGTTTGGTCGCCAAAGGCCTGGTGCAGGACCGAGGCGTGCTCATGCCCTTGAAAAAAGAGGTGTACGGGCCCATATTGAAAGAATTGGCCGACTGGGGCATTCGCTTTGACGAGCGTGTGAATCTGGAAAGCTAAAAGAGCACCCGCGCTTTCCTGCAGCGGAAAAGGTCCGCCTCCGTAAAAAAGCCACGCTTTATTCCCCCAGGAAGTAGAGCTCAGCAGGAGCTGCTAGGGTTAAGCACTTGGCTTTTTTGTCCATGGAAACGACGAATTCGTCGACCAATGGGATGTAAATGGGATTTTCCCGATCGGGATGGCTCAAAACGAGCAAGGGTTGGCCTGGGCGCTCAATGACGTCCTCCAAGGTCATAACCTCGGAAACGGCGGCGTCTTTGACCTCAAATCCAATGATTTCGTGGTAGTAGTACTGGTCGTCGTCCAGTTCGGGCAAGGCTTCCTCGGGGAGGTAAACCGCTTTTCCGACAAGCGCTTGCACGCTGGCTTCGTCGTCAGCATCTTCCAAGCGCAGGATGAACTCGGCCGTCACGTGGGTTCGAATGGACGAAATAAAGTAGGGGATAGGCTGGCCAGCTTCCTCAAAAAAAAGAACATCCAGCGACGCATAGCGTGCTGGATGATCTGATTCGACGTGGAGAATAACTTCTCCTTTGTATCCGTGCTTTTTCCGGAGGTATCCGAGCTGGAAATAACCCTCCATGGGAAATTATTCAGCAGCCGCTTCTTCAGAAGCTTCTTCCGATGCTTCAGCAGCGGGTGCTTCTTCAGTCGCTTCAGCCGCAGGAGCCTCTTCAGCTACTACTTCTTCAGCAACTTCAACGGCAGGAGCCTCTTCGGCTACCACTTCTTCTGCAGCTTCAACGGCAGGAGCCTCTTCGGCTACCACTTCTTCTGCAGCTTCAGCCGCCGCTTCTTCTGCCTCTTCCACTACCTCGGGGGCAGGAGCATTCTTAGCAGCGATCGCAGCAGCGCGAGCTTCTTTCACAGCGGCTTCTGCCTTCAAACGCTCTTCCTTAGCGGCTTTCGCGTTGCTGTTCAAAGTTTCAATTTTAGCGTCAATGCGGCCTGCTTTGTCGGCAGCCCATGACTCAAAGCGCTCTTCGGCTTGCTCAGCGGTCAATGCACCTTTCTGAACACCCAAAAGCAAGTGCTTCTTCATCATAACACCTTTGTACTTCAGGATGGCCAAAGCCGTGTTGGTGGGCTCAGCGCCTTTCATCACCCAATCCAAAGCGCGATCGAAGTCCAAATCGATGGTAGCGGGGTTGGTGTTGGGATTGTACTGACCCAAGTTCTCGATGTACTTACCGTCACGCTTGGCACGTGAATCAGCAGCTACGATGGTGAAGATGGGACGACCCTTGCGGCCGTGGCGTTGGAGGCGAATTTTCGTTGCCATAGGTTAATTGTTTTAAAAGAGTCCTAAACTCGGTTAATTAAGGAGGCGCAAAATTACAACGAATTATGCAATTCTCGTCAACAAGTCGTGCTTGCTTAAAATATGGTGTTTGCCGGGCGCCCATTCGATGAGTAGGGCGTTCTGTTCCTTGCTCAAAGCGGCTATCCCTTCTTGCACCGAAGCGCTTCCTGAAAGCAAGGGGAAAGGAGCACCCATCACGTGCTTCACCAAGGTGTCCATGCCGCGTCCTTCCTCGGTCAGGGCTTGGATGATGTGACTCTCAGTGATGCTGCCCACAAAGTGCTGACCATCGTGAACGGGGAGCTGCGAAATGCTGTGCCGCTTCATGGCGACCACGGCGTTCATCAAGGGCTCCTCGGGCTGAATAGTCAGCAGGGGGAGGTGATTGTGGCCGGCTACCGCCTCGGCTAAATTCCCAGTAGTTTCCTTCAGGAAGCCCCGTTCGCGCATCCAGTCGTCGTTGTAAATCTTTCCGACGTAGCGGCTGCCATGATCGTGGAATAAAATGACCGAAACTGCATCCGCCGGCAGCTCGTCTTTTAACTGGCGCAAGCCTTGAAGCGCAGAGCCGCAGGAATAGCCCAACAGCAAGCCCTCTTGACGGGCCAATTCGCGGGCGGCCAATGCACCATCGCGGTCGGTGACCTTCTCAAAGCGGTCAATGAGGTCAAAGTCCACATTTTTAGGTAGGATGTCCTCTCCGATGCCTTCCGTGATGTATCCGTAAATCTCAGACGTGTCAAAAACGCCCGTTTCATGGTATTTCTTGAACACCGATCCGTAGCTGTCCACACCCCAAATCTGAATCGCCGGGTTCTTCTCCTTGAGGTACTTGGCCACCCCAGAAATGGTGCCGCCTGTTCCCACACCCACAATAAAGTGTGTGATTTTACCTTCGGTTTGCTCCCAAATCTCAGGCCCCGTCGTCTCGTAATGCGCCTCGCGGTTGCTGAGGTTGTCGTACTGGTTAGGGAAGTAGGAGTTGGGGATCTCCGCATTCAAACGCCGCGCCACCGAGTAGTAGCTGTCGGGGTGGTCGGGGGCCACGTTGGTGGGGCAGACGTAGATTTCTGCGCCGAGCGCCCGCAGCACATCCATCTTCTCCTTGCTCTGCTTATCGCTGAGGGTGCAGATGAGTTTGTAGCCCTTGACAACGGCTGCGAGCGCGAGGCCCATGCCCGTGTTGCCCGAGGTGCATTCAATGATGGTGCCGCCGGGCTTGAGCAAACCGTTTTTCTCGGCATCTTCGACCATTTTCAGGGCCATGCGGTCCTTGGTGCTGTGTCCGGGGTTGAAATATTCCACTTTGGCGTACACGGTTCCGGGAATGCCTTCCACGGTTTTGTGCAGCTTGACCAGAGGCGTACGGCCAATGGTTTCCAGAATGTTCTCGTAGACGGGCGGAGTTTGGCGGGTTGTGCTCATAGTCCGCAAAGGTAGGGTCTGCTGCTTATTGCCCTTCGTGGTAGGGGGTAGGGCGTAGGAGGCTTTTTTGGCCCGAATGCAAGGCCCCCTCCGTTTCCAGCAAATTCGCCAATGTGATTTGCTTCAAGCTGTGCACGGTAGCGTTCCGAACGCCCACCAACGCATCCTGAAGCGCACAGGTTTCGGGCGTTTGACATTCGGCACAAGGCGCATAAAAACGGTGCGACGCGCAGGGAAGCAAGGCGATGGGCCCCTCCAAAACCCGCACGACATCGGCCAAACACAGGTCCAAACCCGGGGTTCCCAAGCGGTAGCCCCCGTCACGGCCTGATTGACTTTCCACCATGCCCTCATGCCGGAGGTCGGCAAGGATGCGCTCCAGGAATTTTCGGGACACTTGA
>Ga0255757_10000614_pt1 | contig 34997 bp, 41 predicted proteins | sample 071ome_27_FD_179957 | JGI IMG/M metagenome (GOLD analysis project Ga0255757, IMG submission 179957) | Coastal salt marsh microbial communities from the Groves Creek Marsh, Skidaway Island, Georgia - 071409AT metaG (version 2) | ecosystem: Environmental > Aquatic > Marine > Intertidal zone >...
CATGTTATGCATAACAAAGTATTTGTCGTCATAATCAATTTTATCTACATAATGAATTAAATAGAATTGTGTGTTACAATGGAAGGATGAGTGCCCTAAACCCGATTATTCAAATATTAGATAAGTATACTGAGAATAAGGCAATGCTGCGTCGTGATTATACAAAAATGATTAGTGAAATAAATACTGATTATGCAATGAATAATTTTTCATGTGAACATATGATTGGACGCATCGTTCCGTCTAATCCTGCTCTAACAAATAGTTATGACATTTGGAAGAGTACACATGTTGTTGAACCGCAAATTATCAACAATATATTTGATGATGGTAACAATGTAGCTAATAACCCAAGTATCACTATTGATACGAATATTGAAACGATATCTGATCTTTTAAAGATCATTAATGAGAATGAATATGATTCAACCATAACATATAATATTGATCTCAAGTCCCTTCATAAGATCAAACCTGAATTGTTAACAATGGATAACATGGTGGGACTCGAAAATTTCAAGAAATCGGTCACAGATCAATTATTATACTTTTTGCAAGGTTTACATAAAATTGGTGATGGTGATTATAAACACACAATTATTTATGGACCTCCGGGTACAGGAAAGACACAAATAGCTAAGATAATGGGCTCTATGTATGCAAAGGTTGGTATCCTTGAAAAGAATAAGTTTAAAAAGGTTACGCGTAGTGATTTGGTAGCTGGATATTTAGGACAAACAGCAATCAAAACCAGAGATGTTATTAATGAATGCTTAGGAGGCGTACTCTTTATAGATGAAGTATATTCACTTGGTTCTCAAATTGATGATGATAATTATTCAAAGGAATGTATTGATACCATTTGTGAATGTCTAAGTGATCACAAGAATAAACTTATGGTTATAGTTGCGGGATATGAAAAAGACATAAAGGATCGATTTTTGTCTCGAAATAATGGAATGGAATCAAGATTTATATGGAAATTCAAGATGGATGAGTATACGTATGAGGACCTTTATATAATATTTAAACGAATGGTAGAATCAAACGGTTGGGTGTTGGATAATGATATTACAAACGAATGGTTCAAAGATAAACATGATAAGTTTAAAGCATATGGGAGAGATATGGAGAAATTGTTTTCATACTGTAAGATCTGTCATGGTAGAAGAATTTACGGAAAAGATAGTAGTATTAGACTTACATTAACAAATGAAGATCTTAATGCCGGATTGAATACATTTGAAATAAATCAAATGAAAGACCCGAATGAATCTGTACGCAAGCAAATATTAAACACGTTATATATGTAAGTTTGAACTATATAATTATTATATTGATCCCTATTAGTCATGGAAGAACGAAAATCAATACAAATTCATGAAGATTTTTTTTCGTATGGAAAACCAAAGAATCGAACTGTTAAGAATAGACCGTCGGCAAATGAGGTAAAAATAAAACAGCCTCGAGCAAATAACAGTACATTAAAGGCAACAAAACAATCTTTGGCACGTATGTTAAGAGATCATCAAGAGAAAAAGTATCAAGAACAAAAACATAACCAAACCAGTAATTTTGGTAATATGTCAGGTACATATGCGGTTGCAAATAAATTACTTGAAAATATCACTCAAGACAACCCTCCTGTATATGATAATGGACAAGTAGAACCGAAACAATCCGTGCATATGCATTCTAATGTCCCAAATATGACAGCTGTTCCGAAATTTGGATGTCTTAAGAATGGAACTCTTCCAACATATAGAATGGTACACAATGCTCCTGCACCACCATATCAACCGCCAATATCAAGTACTACCGTTCTTCCGGATTATAATAATGTACCTATGACAGCGCCGGTTTATAATACAACGCCTATTATGCCTGAAATAGTGCAGGTGGACAATACTCGACAACAAGAAGAGTCAATCGCTCTTAAGGAAATGAATAGTTCAATAAATAGTAAACAATTAAAACCAGGTAAGTATAAAAAAACATATAAGCGAAAATATAAGGTGGGAAAACCAAAAGGCGGAAAACATGTAGGTGTATTGGTTGCTAATAAAAAAGTACGGACAAACATAACACTTAAAATGCAAACACTTAAACAGGAGCCACTTGCTGCTATACGGAAATTTTTAGTAAAGGAAGGATTTATAACAGTTGGATCACAAACACCGGAGCATGTCCTCAGACAGATTTACGAATCGATTAAATTGGTATGTGGAAATGTAAATAATACAAATGCAGACAATCTGGTCTATAATTATTTCCATAATGATGATAGTCAGGATTGAAATGGTAACAGCATTCCAACTATGTTACTAATTATACGGAGTAGTATCGCGGGACTGGACGCATGTCTGTTTTCAGTTATTGGACGTGGGTTTATTTGGATATTACTTTCAATATCACTTGTATAGTTTATAATGGATGGCTTAGTGGGTTCGTCTAATTCTACATATTGCTCATAACCACTATCAAACATGATTAGTATATATTATTGTACTAATCATTTTTACAAAAGATTATTTCAATTTTCCGTCATTTCCCGTTCTTCCAGGCGTGAGTCTAATAATTTTTTTATAGATGGCATATTTTTATCATGGTATTGACTGTATATTCCCATATTTTCTTTATCCAAAATGTTTTTCGTATGCTTTGATAGCATTACACTATCGGCATATGTTGGAACAAAAATGGTATTATCGTATTTGTATTTGTCCTTATTGTAAAATAAGAAAGATGTTCTTGGAATAGGGCCCTTAATGTCAATAATATCACCTTTATCATTTTTAATCAATTCTATATCGGTTATTTCTTGTTGTTTCAGGATATCTTCAATGGAATCATGGTATTCTACATTCACATCTATATCAAATGGCTCTTGAAAATTTAGATTTAAACGGAATAATGTAGTGAACAACCATATCAACGTTGTAATTAACCATTCCAAGCCATCCACGATAAAATTAAATGAACTAAATAAAGTTTCGAAGAACCACTGGTGAAGTATAAGAATCAAAAATGCTATGACAGCAAACACTGTTGCAATTTCGTTGCTTTTTCCTCTGGTAAGAGCACTCAATATAAAAAGTATTGAAGGAATAGTAATGGCTGTTATAACGGTAATCAATGATATTATACGGACAATCTTCATATACACAGTATCTACATATTTTACATTGTAAAATTGATACACTTTTATTTGTGATTGTACAGTATAATAATTATGATAATTCCTGTAAAATGTTTCACATGTGGAGAAGTCCTTGCTGATAAATACCAATATTATACGCGTGAGGTACGGAAGCGTAAAGCGCAAGATGGTATGATACCAAACAAAGTGGTATACCTTACAGAACGGAATACGAAAAAAACACACGAAGGGTATGTAATGGATGAACTAAGGATTATTAATATGTGTTGTAGAAGACATATGCTTACACATGTAGATATTGAATAATATGTTTGATAAATATAAGTAGTATGAAGTTGTGTCGTCCCGCGAAGCTTTATTTAGTGTTGTCTCTTTTTGCATTCGTTATCATTGTTATGCAAAATTACGGTAATGTTGACAAATTATGTATAGGATTGTTATCTTGCAATATCCCTCAAACTCATTTGGTATTGGGGATCGATCTATTGTACATTTTCTTTTGGACATGGGTTCTTAATATGATATGCGATGTAGGAGCATCATTTATTTCATGGGTATTGGTGTTGATCCCTATTATGATTAGTTTTATTGTCGTGGGATCTATGATGACGTTTTAGGTAGAAAATTGATATGTACATTGAAATAACATGTATGTATATATCAATGATGGCAATGATCAGTAAAGTTCTTGAGAATGATGAAATATTAGAGTTTACTCTATCTGGAGTAGATCGTAGTGTTGCAAATGCACTGCGGCGTATTATTCTTAATGATATTCCAGTAAACGCGTTCATTACTGAAACGTTTGAAACAAATCAATGTACTATTACTGCAAACACTTCGCGATTTCACAATGAAATTGTCAAACAAAGACTTTCATGTATCCCCATTATTATGTCAGAATTAGACATTCTCCCCGGAAACTACGTTCTTGAAGTTGATAAAACAAATGAAGATCAGAGACCGATTTATGTTACAACCGAAGACTTTAAAATACGTAATAAGGAAACGGGCGAATATATGGAAAAAGAGAAAGTGAAACGGATATTCCCTCCTAATCGCATTACACAAGACTACATCATATTTATACGCCTAAGACCTAATATTAATAATCAACTTACTGGCGAGCAACTTAAATTAGAGTGTGACTTTGGAGTGGCTACTGCAAAGGATAACAGTATGTACAATGTAGTATCGCGTTGTAGTTATGGAAATACAATTGATGTTGAGAAAGCAGCGAGTGTTTGGGCACAAAAGGAGGCAGAATATCGCTCAGTTGGTGGTTATACAGAGGAAGATATTGAATTTGAAAAGAATAATTTCAACCTACTTGATGCACAACGATCCTTTATTGAAAATAGTTATGACTTTCAAGTCAAGGGACTGGGTATGTATACGAATAAGGAAATTGTAACAAAAGGGTGCCAAGTAATGATTGATCAAATAGAGGCATTTATATCATTAATTGACGCCGATCAAGTGTCAATTGCTGCAGCAGATGTTGTTTCTGACAATATGTATGATATTCGACTGGAAAATCATGATTATACATTGGGACATATGTTAGAACGTGCATTATATGATAAATATTATAAAGGCGACAATACGATGAACTTTTGTGGTTTTATCAAGCAACATCCGCACGAGTCAGATAGTATTGTTCGCGTTGGTTATAAGACAGCGATTGAACCTGTGAATATTCGCCAACAATTGAATAATGTATCGAGAGACCTAATAGAAACATTTCGAGGAATAATGAAATCATTTACTTAAAGAAAATTGATAGTATATATGTTTTTTACTGCATATATACAAAGCAATGTTAAAGGTTGTTAATAAAAAGGCATTTACTTATATTTCGACTTTTAGAGATGAACTATCTAAAAAACTTAATGAAATCGATATGGGAAATGACAATAAACGAGATCTATTATCATTTATATACGACTACGAGGGACTCACATTCGATAGAGATGATATGGTTGTCAGAAAACGGGTAAAGAATGTATTACCTGAAGATAATAGATGTTGTGCACTTCGGGCTAATGGAGAACAGTGTACAAGAAGAAGAAAGGATGATGGAGAATTTTGCGGAACCCATAGTAAAGGTACTCCAAATGGAGTAGTCGATAATGAATGTAGAGGGCGTAATACAGTCTCTGTATCAATGCGTATAGTTGAAATAGGAGGAATTGTTTATCATATAGATAATAAGAATTTTGTATATAACACCGAAGATGTCATGAATGGGGTTTCGCGACCTCAAGTGATTGGCACATACGATGTTATTAATAATACTGTTAATCGGTTGTAGTTGGTTTGTTAATCTTTCGTTCTATGATTTCACGTGTACTTTTTTCTCGACTTTCTTGGATCCGATTTGTTAATTCGGATGCTTTTTCTTCGTTACCGTCAAAAAAATTGTACACAACGCTATTTAACAGTTTTGCGGTGATAGGTTTAGTAATATTTCGTTTTTTATAACGTAGGTTTCCATCTTTTAAATCGAATGTGTCAATTTCATTATCACGCATAAAGTCCATTAGTTGTTCACTGACTTCTTTTTTTTGTTCTCTACGAGTTTTTTGTTCTCGTTGTAATGTTTTAATTTCATTATCAAGTGTTATCCACTGTTTTACTAAGTTTACAAGTTCATTATTAGACATTATGTATTAAGAGTTGAATTTTTTATGTTTTTAATGGATTATTTATGAAATAATTTCCCGGTGTTTAATGTATATGCATTTTACCTATCGGGGGCGGTTATCGAGCGATGCGATCGATGCGAGCAAGGCGGGTGCGGTGCCTGCGCGGCGGGTTCCGACGGCGCGGGGTCGGTCTGTGTGGGGTCCGCCGACGTGGCGGTTCCTGCACATGGCGGTTGAGCAGACGGGGGAGGCTGAGTGGGAGCGGGAGGGGGCGGTGATTGTGCGCATGCTGATGGGGCTGTGCTTCCACCTGCCGTGCGACATCTGCGCGGAGCACGCGCGCGCGTACGTGCGGGGCAGTCCTGTTCCGGTGGGTCGGGCGGCGGTGCGGGAGTGGCTGTGGCGGTTCCACAACGCGGTGCGGGCGCGCACGGGGTCTGTGGCGGCGCCGGAGGCGGTGCTGGGGGAGTACGCGCGGGGGAGCGTGCTGGACGCGTGTCGGCGGATGGCGGGGTCGTGGGCGATCGGCATGTTCGGGGCCGCGGGGCGGCGCGCGGTGCTGCGGGCGGCGCGGGAGTGGGCGGCGGGGCGCGCGGTGGTGGCTTAGATGTCGTCCACGCAGAGGGGCGCCTCGGGGGCGAGGTCGGGGGCGTCGACGAGGGCGTCCTCCTCGAAGAGGCGGGGCTCGAGGGGGCGGATGCGCTCCTCCTGGGCGTCGTCGTAGGTGCAGATGAGGTCGGCGTTCTTGGGCGGGTTCTCCCACTCGCGCAGGCCGACGAGGACGAGGGCGCCGGGGCGCACGACGTTGGCGTGCTTGTTGCGGCCGCGGTGCTTGGCGCGGATGTGGGCGACGAGGGTGTGCTCGGGGGTGCGGGCGTAGAACATGCCGTTGCCGAGCATCTTGTCGACGCGGGCGTACTGCTCGAGCGGGTCCTCGGAGAGGCGCAGCTTGTTGGCGGGGGCGTTGCGGGGCATTGTGTTTGCGGGGCCCGGCGGGGGCGCGCGGATCAATTTTGGGCGTTTCAAAACGTCACTCATTTCCGAGACTGTCACTCATTTCTGGATCATGTAAGGTTCTCCGTTAAATGATCTTGGTTCTGTTTCCTGGACGAAAAATAGTTTTGTGTTCGCGCAGTTGCGTGGTTGTCGGGTGCTCGGTTGCAGCCTACAGGTTGCCGATGAGGCGGCCGTTCTTGTAGACGCGGCAGCGGAAGGTGGACTTCTTGGGCGCGTCGCACTTGTCGGCGCCGGGCGCGGGGGCCAGGTACTGCAGGCCGGGGGCCGCGCGGCCCACCACCGCGGCCCAGGCGGCGCCGCCGGCGAGGCCGAGCCCCACCGCGGCCAGCGCGTGGGAGGCGCCGTAGCAGCCGTGGCGGGCGCTCCAGAGCAGGTCGGCCGCGATGAGCGCGGGGAAGAAGACGAGCGCGGGCACGTTGGTCATCAGGCGCTCGTGGCGCACCATGGGCAGCAGCAGGTAGCCGAGCGAGTAGGCGAGCACCACCAGGCCGAGCGGCGCGGAGGACAGCTCGCCCTCGCCCAGCTCGACCAGGCGGCACACGGGCGGCGCCTGCGGGGCGGACAGGCCCAGGCCGTTGGCGGCGGCGGCCGCGCCCAGGGCGGTCAGCAGCAGGCCGGCCAGGTACATGACGCCCTTGAGGTCCTGCGCGAACAGCGAGGCGATCGCGAAGAAGCAGACGACCACGAAGGGGGCCAGGCGGAAGAACAGGTAGGCGAAGGATACGAGATTGAGGCGCGCGGGGTTCATATTATACTATGCTGATATTTTTCAAGGACATAAACAGAGCGCGCCAGCTAAAGCAATGGGAATTCCCCGCTACTTCTCTTATCTCATCCGCAACTGCCCGGGGCTGCTGGACGGCGTGTCGGCCTTCGTCGCCGCGCGGCCGGACCTGCTCTGTCTGGACTCTAACTCACTCGTGTACGACTGCCACCGCGCGCTGCTGGAGGAGCGCCCGGGGCTGGCCCGCGACTGGCCCGCGCTGGAGGCCGCGCTGGTGGCGGGCACCCTGGAGGCGATTGAACGCGTGCTGCGCATGGCGCCCGCGCGCGAGGTGCTGGTGGCCTTCGACGGGGCCGCGCCGTTCCCCAAGGTGCAGCAGCAGGTGCGGCGGCGCAGCCGCGGGCTCTTCGAGAAGCAGGGCGCGGCGCAGGCGAGCGGCGACTGGCCGCTGACGCGCATCACCGCCGGCGAGCCCTTCATGGACCGGCTCTCGGCGGCCGTGTACGCGCGTTTCGCGGGGCGACCGGGCGTGCGGTGCGACTGCGCGGACCGGCCGGGGGAGGGCGAGCAGAAGATCTTCGCGCACCTGCGCGCGCACCCCGCGCCCGGGCGCGTGGCCCTGTACGGGCTGGACGCGGACCTGATCATGCTCTCCCTGCTGCACCTGCGCCGCTGCGCCAGCATCCACATCTTCCGCGAGGCGCCCGACTTCCTGCGCTCGCGCATCGAGGTGGCCGCGGGCATGGCCGGCGAGCCCGCCTACCGGCTGGACGTGGGCCGCCTCGCGGAGCGCATCCCGCGCGCCCTGGGCCGCCGCCCCAGCGGCCCTCAAGACCGCCACCGCGCCGTGGCCGACTACGTGGCCCTCTGCTTCCTCCTGGGCAACGACTTCCTGCCGCGGCTCATGGCCGCCAACATCCACGCCTCCGGGCTCGAGCGGCTCTTCGAGGCCTACCGCGCCGCGCGCGGCCACCTGCTCACCGCCGACGCGCGCCTGGACTGGGCCGTGTTCGGGCGCATCTTCCGCCGCCTGGCCGACCAGGAGCAGGACGCGCTGCGCGAGGAGCTGGCGCGCGACCGCCGCTTCCGCGCGCGGCCCCGAGAGGACGCCGACCCATACGAGCCCGCGCGCGCCGCGCTGCAGGAGTTCGTCGCGCCCGACCACCCCGGCTGGCGCGCCCGCTTCGCGGCCCTCATGGGCGACCGCCCCGGCTACAAGCGCCGCCTCCTCTGGGTGCTCGACTACTACATGGGCCGCGACCCCGGCGGCCACTACCAGCCCATGAACGAGGCCGTGCTCGCCTCGCAGGTCCTGCGCGAGCCCGACCCGGACCCCCGCGTGCTGCCCCTCCTGCCGCGCGACGACGGCCCCCTCCGCCGGCTCCTCGACTCCGACCGCCCCGTGGCCCCCGTCAACGGCCTCGCCCCGCTCCCCTTGACTTCCGGCCCCCCGCTCGCCTTCCCCGTGCACCAGCCCCACCTCATCGACCCGTGATCCAGGCCCTTTGTAGGTCCTTCCGGGGGTAGCAATTAAAATACCTGTTTATGTCGCCCAATTTTTGCGGCACAGATGCTTTACGGTCGCCTTGTCGTAGAATAATTTGCGCAGCAGCTCCGCCCAGCCCACCGAGCGATGCTTCCCGTGGTTGCATATGAAGGCTATGTCGCCCGGGTTCTCCGACTCCACGTGTGTTAAGATGGTTTCGGCCAACTCCAAGAATTTCGGGTGCAACACGATGCTGTCTTGGATGACAGCGCTCAGGCCGGTCAGCTTGTGAACGTCGAGGTCCTTGTCTATTTTTGTTTGAAACTTCCGCAGATCGAATATCAGGTCGCAGTCGACCGCCTTCTTGTCCTTTTTCACTCCCCAGCTGTAGATGGTGAGCCGCTTGTCCTTATCGATCGCCCTCTCGTTTATTTTGGTCGGCAGCTGGCTCAGCACAGAGTCCACGCTCACCTCCGTTTCATGGTCCGCGTCATACACGATTCCGAGCTCGTTTTCATAAAAGTCGTACGCCAGTTTAATTACCTTGTTCTCGGGAGCCCCCTTCTTCATATACATCACCAAGGTCATGCGACTATATAACTTTCGGGCCCATATCAAGCCCCTTCTGGGGGGGTATATGCATTTAAATACTTATTTTGCTGCAAAAACAAGCATTTTAAAATGTCACTCATTTCTCAAACTGTCACTCATTTCTGGATCTGCTATTTTGGCTATTTTGGTCCAGGTTCTCTAATATAACTATAATTGTTCTGTTTTATAATTGCATAGTTTGTTTTTTCATTCATGGATTCTACTGTATTTGACATATCCCCCTCTTGTGTGTTTAATACAAAGGTCATACAAAAGGGCGTACAAAAGGGCGTACAAAAGGGCGTACGAGGGTCATGAGAGGGGTCGCCCCATGGAGGAGATAGAGATCGGTATGTACGGCAGCAGAACATAAAAATGTGGATAATGTATATACATGAGTGACATACCAGAAGTAATATTTAAGCCGCGGGTGATGGCGGCCCTGTTGGTAAACATTATGGCGCACGACGTCACGCATGACTATAACGGCGGGAGTTCGAGCACTAAGCGGCTGGTGAAGCTGAAGAACAAGATCGCGGAGCAGTTCCGGCTTCCGCAGGAGGAAGAACCACAGGAGGAAGAACCACAGGAGGAAGAACCACAGGCAACGCCGGTGCCGCGGCCTCGGGCACCAAAAGGTAAGCGCGGTAGGGACGACGAGGGTGCTTCTCGGGACAAGCGGATGCGCGTCGCTGCGTTTCCGGTCCCCGAAGAGGAACGGGCCCCCGGCTTTGGTCTCGTGATAGTACCTGAGGCGCAGGCTGTCCCGGTTATGGAGGTCGAAACTGTTAAGAACCTTACACCACTCATGGGGGAGAAGCGGGATTATCAGATGGATGTCGGCAGACCGATTACGCCTCTCATGGGAGAGAAGCGGGATTACCAGATGGATGAGAACCAGCTTACGCCTTTCGAGGGCGAGCAGCGGACCCCGTTCATGTTGGAACATCTGGACGAGTCTGAGGCGGCCGAACCGTCGAGTAACGTTGATCCTCTGGATAGGCCTCCGACTGAGGAGGACCGGGAAAATATGACCGACGTGGAGAGCCGGCACTCGGACGACTTCGAGAATAGCCTGAGCAACTGGCTGGGTCGCGTGGGTCGCAACCTCGGACGCGTGACGCGCGCTGCGTCTGTGGCGCTGGACAACCTGCGGCAGGAGCTGGAGGAGGCCACGGTGTACCTGTTGGGGGAGATGGCGCCCCGGCAGGGCGGAGGAGCAGACGTGATAGTCGACAGACCCCTTGTGGGTAATACCCTCGGTCAAGCGCAGCCAATCGGTCAAGCGCAGCATCCCTCTGGTCCTGTAAAGCGGTTGAGCAGAATGGAAAGTTACCTTAAGAAGCGCGCCCTTGATGAACAGTGGGAGAAGGAACAGGCGCAGCGGGAAGCGATGGATGAAGACACGGATGAAGACACGGATGAAGACCAAGGTAAGGTGGCCCCTGATGGCCCGTCGCCTTCGGTGTCAGGTGACGCGCCGGTGAAGAAGCAAGTGCCAGTTGAGTACCTGAATCAGTATAACTTCATAGCGGGTGCATTGGCGAGCCCCGTCCGAATATTTTTGGATCCAGAGGATCCAGAGGATCCAGAGGAACCTTCGATGGCCGAGGAGGCGCTGCAGATCCGCCAGATGATGGCCGACATCTTCCACAGCCTGTGTGAATCCAACCCGGGAATGCCCCCCATCGCGCTGTATACGTCACTGACCTACCGAACGCTGATCGCGTTTTCGTTGGTGACGGACGACTACAAGCGGCCTCATGAGGAGCAGGAGATCCGTGGGCTTTTTTCGAGCACCGGAGGTGCGGTCCGTGACCAAATGTCGCAGCAGCGGTCTATGGTCGCACAAGCGGAGCTGCATCGGCCTATGGCCGCGGGAGCAGGTCCCGCGGATGCGACCTATGTGGACTACATCAATGATGTTTCGAAGAAATTGGAGTCGAATGAGTATACGATCGAGAGCACAGTGGCGAAGACACGCGATAAGACGACAGGCGGTCCCATGGACAAGGCTGCGATAGAGAAGTACCTCAACGACATCATGAATGAGCTGTTGCCCTCGGACAAAAGCATGAAGCCGCCCACCTCGGCGCCCAACAAGGTGACGGCGGCGTCGTTCGCGCGCATGCTCGGCAGCAAGCGAGCGAACCCCGGAGACGCGCGTATGCAGATGGTGTATGACGAGTTTCTGGGCAAGTTTGCGACCAACGTGGCGGCACAGAAGGCGAACAATGACATCCAGTTGGATCGTTATGAGGCGGCGCTGGAACGCGTGCAGCTGGGCAAGGACCTCTCGCCGCAGGCCCGGGGGGTGGTGAACGGATTGTCGCGGGCGGTCATCGAGGGCGTGCTTAGGCAGTTGCCCCGCAAGACCCCTGGCAACGCGGCGACCCCCATGGAGCGCGGCTTCCACGACCTGCAGTATGGCATCATGGAGGGCGCGCGGGACACGGGGTCGACGAGCACGATCGACGAGAATCTGTATAACGGGTTCATCAATCTCCTGAAGAACGACCCCGCGCTCCTGACGAGGGAGGCGGCGCTCGATCTCGCAAAAAAGGCCCGCGAAAACAAAGAGTCAGACCCGCTATATAAGAGCTTCGATACGGTGAACAATGCGTCGGATCTGAGCCACTTGTACGAGAACGACCCCGCGGCGCTCCTCGGCAAGGACAAGGACGACTACACGGCCTGCACGGGGGCGTCGGTAGCGGACGCCATGTCCTACTGCAGTTTCACCAAGGCGAAGGACGACAAAAACCTCGTGTTGCACGACATGGTATTCCAGTTGGGCGCGAACAATACCGGGCTGAACTACACGGGGTACAGCACGCAGGCCAAGAAGAAGGACGTCTACAGCGTGGGGTTCCACATTTACGTAAACGAGAACTTCGTGGTGGGTCCCACCTTCAAGAATGTGAACTTGAAGACGGGTAAGGAGTTGTCGGCGTCGTCGGTGTACGCCAACGTATTGAACCACATCGGCACCAAGATGAGCTGGGTGGCGTCGCCGGAGGACGTCGCGGCGGCGTTTGAGAACGTGTCGATCCTGGCGGAGTTCCTGGCGTGCATCTGTTTCAAGAACACGGGCGACCTGTTCCAGGAGATGAACGCGCTGTTGCGCTACCGCGGTGTGAAGGACCCCGAGCGGCCCTCATTGGCGGAGGACCCGTTTATGATGTTTGTGGGGAACGACCGGCCGTCGAGCGTGCGCGGGATGGCGATGGCCCGGATGTACGAGCCGGGGTCGGCGGTGAACAAGAATGCGTTGATGGGCTATGTCTCGTCGGGCACGCAGCAGTTCGTGCGCGCTCAAGGGACTCAAGGAGGCGCCCGAACGGTTCCTCAAGGAGGCACCAACGCCAAAGGCAATGCCAAGGCCACGCGCAAAAGTATACTGAAGAGGAGTAAGAACAAGACGCGAGCGCGAAAGAAGGTGCGTTTTACGCTTCGCAAAAGCGCGTAGTAAGGTTTGCTTGTACGTAGGTAGAAGCAAAACGGCAAGGTCCTCAAACGAGGTCCACGACGAGCGGATAGTGGTCGGAGGTATTCCGGTCGCAGTTCTCGGTGTAGGCGTGGTAGAAGAAGACGTCGTCGATGCGGTCGAAGAGGGCGGGGGAGAGGAGTACGTGGTCGATGGCGCCCAGCTCCCCGTCCTCGGCGGCGCAGTCGCCGTTCTTGTCCCACCAGTCGGAGTATCGGTCTCCCTGGCCCACCCACTCGGCGGCGCTGCGCAGTACGCGGTCGTAGGGGCGCGCGGCGGTCCCGTTCTTGAGGATGTCGAGTACGAGGGAGATGGGTTGGTTATTGTTTTTGTCGGGGACCTCGGCGTCGTAGTCGTTGAGGTCCCCCAAGAGGATGACCTCGCCGGTCTTGAGGGCGTCGGTCACGGCGTTTGCCACCACGGCGGCCTGTGCCTCTCGCTTCACGCAGCGGTCGCTCCTGTCGGGGTACGCGAGAAAGTGTGCACCAAATACGGTAATGTCGACGCCCATCCACTGGATCTTGGCCACGTAGTTCTTGGACACGCCCTCGTCGCTTGCCCCGCGTAGTTGTTTTGTGTTCCCGACGGCATCGATCGCCGACTCGGCGGCGCAGGTGGAGCCCGGTACGGGGAATGCGACGCGGTCGTTGAGTCTGTACATGTCGAGTACCGGGAGGGAGGTGAGCAGGCCGACGTTTTGGCCGGTGCTACTATCGGTGCCCTTGACGAAGTGTCCCTGGAGCGCCTTGCCGCTGTCGTCGCGGCTCAGCTGGGCGAGTGTGTCGATTTCGTGCATCCCCTCGACCTCGCATATGTTGAGGAGGTCGGGGCGCACGGCGCTGACCACGTCGGCCACGGCGGCCATGTGCGTCTCGGCGCGGTCCGCGTCGGTCCAGGTGCAGCCCTGCCCGGGGCAGTCGGCGGGGCTGTAGTAGTCGAGGAAGAGCCACTCGACGTTGTATTGCATGACGCGGAAGGCGGAGCACTGGCATGCCAGCAGCAGGACCAGAAAACGCAAGACAGACATCATTATAAAGGGCGTATATAAAAGGAAATCCGAGATCCTAAACGGGGTATAGAGGCAAGCGGTGGGTATGAGTATGGAAAGTTTGTTCGCGGGAATGGCGAGCGGCGTCGCGCAGACGCTGGTGGGCCATCCATTTGATACCTTAAAAACGTGGCGACAGTGTGGTACACCGAAGCAGTGTGGTAATCACGACGGATCTGCCAAGCGATCGCTTACGCCGAGGATGCTGTACCGCGGGCTGTCCTACCCGTTGATGCAGAGCCCCATGGTGGTCGGGGTCGCATTTTACGTGAATGACGCGGTGCGGGACCGCAGCGGCAGTCCCGTGCTGGGTGCAGCGGCGTCGGGGGTGGTAACGGCGGCGATCATATGCCCGCTCGACTACTACAAGGTGCAGGCGCAGCAGTATGCGCGGGTGCCGAACATGCAGCGGGCCTTTTTGAACCTCCCGGTGGTGATTGGCCGGGAGACGCCGTCGAACGTGGCCTATTTCGGAACGTACCGGTGGCTCCGGGAGAGGCGCGTGCCGATCCCGGCGGCGGGTGCCGCTGCGGGCGTGACCGCGTGGATGGTGACCTACCCGCTCGACACGGCGAAGACGCGTATGCAGGCGCGTCCGATAACCTTCAGAGAGGCGTGGTCGGAGGGCAACCTGTGGCGCGGCTTCGCCGTATGCTGTGCCCGGGCGTCGCTGGTGAATGCGTTTGGGTTTTATGTGTATGAGCAGTGCTTGATGTATGCGCGTCGCAAAAAATATAAATAAATTCGTTCTAAAAATGTATTGTATGTGGTGTCACATAAGAGGTGACTATGCGGTACATGGCTCCTGTCCCTTGCGGGGCACGGTAACCCTGACGCCCATGGCGTTTTCGCTGGACGCGGTTGCATTTCGAGTCCCGAGTGGCCCGAGCGGCCCCCACCCGGTCATGTATGAGGCGGCCGTGGCGCGGCACGAGCACTGGGTGCGGGTGCTCATGCGCATGTACAAGAAGACGATGAGTTATAGGAAGCACATTGTGTTTGTGAGCAAGCGCGACGCGGACGCGTACTGTCGGCGGCAGCGCCGTATTTATAGGTGGACCTGTGGGATGTACGGGGAGCAAAGCCCCGAGGTCGCGACTTCTACGCTTGGTGGGCGGCGGTACGTGATGGGAAAATTTTAGATTGCGCGTTATTGCGATAACGAAATATGAAAAAATTGATTCGGGAGATGCCCGAAGCGGGCTGTAACCCAAGTAGAAAGAAAACAATGACACCCCGAATTGAGAGAGGCTTGAAGGAGATGCAGTACACTCATATCAAGAGCATGCTCGCGATGGACCCGGAGGGGTCTTTCGGTGAGATGGAGCAGGAGATTCGCGAATACTACCAAAAGTATGCGTCCGGTGTGACCGACATGGATTCGTTCAGGACCGAGACCCGCATGGTCTACGACCTGATGCATCACGTGTACCGGTACATGTTTGAAAACGACCCCGGCATGAAGGATGTCCCTGCCGATGTACGCCAGGAGACGATAGAGTTCTTGGAAAACATGCAGTTTGTCAGGGATCATGCTATGTCGTCGGAGCCCGAGCTCATGGCCGTCTGCACCAAGCGGGCGACTGCGGTGCGTGTATTTATCGAACAGAAGAACCGCGAGATGGACGAGCTGGTCAACACCCAGCGGGAGATCGTTGGTACGCTGCGAAGCTTTCGGGACACCTTGGACGGCGAACTGCGGAAGAAAGAGCGGCGGGAGCAAACCGTAATGGCCGCCGAGAAGCGCATATCGGATGCGCTGGACGAACTGATTGCCCAGGAGGCGAACAACAAGAGGAAGCGCGATGCTTAGCGATGCTTATGCGATGCTTAGGTGGGCACAAATATTATGGTTATGCCATAATATTTTTTATAGTTTAGATGGGGGTACAAAAATGCGCACGTATAATATATGACCCTTACTTCACAGACCAAGCGCGAATGCGTGTATACCAACATTGATTTCTGCGATTCCGGGGCCGACCACAGGGTCCGAGTGGTCCCGATGGACGACATTACGGCCAACGAGATACAAATGGGGGACATGGTCAAGAAGATTCCGGGGTACACCCGGATGTTTGCGCCGGTGGAGTCGGTGTGTCCGCTGAACGTGGCGAAGGTGGGTGCACGGGAGTTGGAGAAGTGCATGGCATATAACGAACAGCACAAGTACACCGCTGTCTACGAGAGGCGCGCCGAGCCCCTTATGGAGTACCTGCGGCGCACGCCGCTTGCGTCGGTTCACCGTATGCGCGGCCTGTTGGAGATAGCTCTCGGGAATCTGCACGCGGAGGGGATTATACACGGGAAAATAACAAGGGACAGCCTTGTAGTGACGGAGGACACGCGCATGCCGCTGATCCGCGGTTTCGAGTATGGGCGCGCGGCGGATTCTGACGAGGAGGCCATGATGGAGGAGCTGGCCCGGCTGAGGGGCGTATTTGAATCGCAGGATTAGATCCGAACAGCAGGATTAGATCCGAACAGCAGGATTAGATCCGAACAGCAGGATTAGATCCGAACAGCAGGATTAGATTGCGCGTATATGCGAGATATTCGACCGGTTATTGACGACTGATTTGCTGCTGATCTCGAGCGGTCCGGAAACAAGGGTAATGCAGTCGTGTTCGCATGCCGGAATCAGTTTGCACGGCAGCTGGTCGTAGTAGTGAGTTTGGCACAGGTTCCAGAAGCAGAAACGCGGTCGCGAGGAGGCGTCGGTCCAGCAGTCCATGATCTCCGATATGTGTTTGCGGGTGTATTTGTCGTTGGCAAAGAGGACGACAATATTGGGTGGTGCGACAGGACCGACAACCCCCTGTTGCAGGCATTCATTGCATGCGTATTCCATGGCGCGTACGCATATGCCAACGTTTCCAACGGTAACGCCCAAATGATTCAATACGTTTCGCACCATATTGGCGTAGTCGGCGAGCCCGGTACATCGTTCAACGTTGATCCAGTGTTCAACGGCGGCGGTAACAAAGATCCGTTTGACGTCGTGTGAAAGCACGGCGGCCAGGGCAAACACGTCGTATATGTCGCTCGGGGACGCGTCGGATAGGTCCACCACGACGAAGGTGTCGTGGGTGCGGCGGGGGATGAGGGCCCATCGGTGCTCGAGTTCTTTTACGTATTCGGGGTTTTCGTCGGGGTCTTTCACGGCGAGCATGAGGCGCAGGAGTTTCCCGGGGCGCTCCATTTTCCATGACCCGGCGTTCACCGTCGTTATTTCGTCACGAAAGTGGCACAGCAGTTTTCGGAAGGCGCGTGGTGTCGGCGTGCCCCCGTTGGACATGGTGTATCGCTTCCGGATGGCGTGGAAGATCCATGCGTACCGACCGCCTCCCTCGCGGGGGACCCACTTGCGCATGCGGCTGTGTTGCAAATTCTCGATAGCAAAGTCGATGAGCTTTGTGATAATGGGGTGGCGTCGGTTGTCCGTTTCCTCCCATACGTAGTGGCTGAAGTACTTGACGTCCTCCCAGGTGACGCCGCCGGGCAGCGCGAGAATGGTCGCGATGGCGTCCATGGCCATGCGTGGGTAGTTGTCGTGGAGGCGCAGGAGCATAAGGTACGATTGGAGACGTCGCCCGTAGCCGTAGACGGGGTCCCGGTTGCGCACGCAGGTGGCCACGTATTTCACCAGCAGGCACGACACGTTGTGTTTGTCCTCGCTGGGCGACAGTGCTTCGAAGAAGCGCGTAACGGCGTAGTCAAAGTCGTCGATATTTTTTTCGGAACAGTTGTTGTAATAGAACAGGAACAACTGTTCATATAGGTGGTCAAGGTCGAGGGAAGAGGCGGATTCTGACATCATCTACGTAAACAGCCAGCGTGCATTTATATGGGTTCGACATAGAAGGTATAAAATGGTCACGCGTGTTTATGTAATGGTATCTTCAATTCTTGTCTATCTCTCCCTCATGTTTTTTTTCTCGCGCTGCCCGGCGGCCATGTACGAGCGGACAATCAGTGCGCTGCAGCACACGGAGCGCAGTTTGGGGTCCTACCTGGGCACCCCGAAGTTCATAGACGCGTTCACGCGCGAGGTAGGCGCGCATGACGTGGTAATATCTCCCCAAGGCAATTTCTCGTATGAGGCGACGTTCAAGAACCAGCACCTGCGCCGGCTTGTGGGGGACCGCTGCTTGCGTATTATGCAGCGCTGGAAGCGCACGTCGCCCACGACCCTTAAAGGCTCTATCCAGTGCGAGCGGGTGGTAATCGAGGTGGATCTCGAGGTGTTCGTCGTGTCTTCCGATAACAGGTCCTATCGCATGATGCCCTATACCGCGCTTCGCGTCTCGGCGCAGCCTGTTCGCATGGGGTTTTTCAGTACCCCGGCGCATGTGATTCGGGCGGCCATGGACGACTTCACGGATGTGCTGGAGACGATGTTCCGGCCTAAAGGAGGCTTCGGCGTGTGTGCCCGCCCCGGGGGACCTGGATGCGAACGCGACGACTTTTTCCTGTTGTTCCCCCTTCTAACCGGCAGGATTTCCTCTCTCGATAGAGAATGAAGATTTCATGGACGTCGCCGAACACCTCCATGGCCTCGGGCAGGACGAGATCGCGGTGCATGTTGATTTCGTAGAGGCAGTCGGTGAAGGTCTCCTTGGCGTCGTCGGGGTCGTCGGCCATTCCCTCGAGGTCGTCGTGCGTGAGATGTATGTGGTATAGCATCATGGAGTGGAATAGGTATTTGCTCATATGTTCGCTGAGTGTGTTGGCGTGAACAACCCGCAAGAATTCGTTTTTGCGGATCACGGAGTCGGTAACTTTGAGTTGGGACGCGGTGGTTTTAATAATCTCCCCGTCAATATTTATGTACATGCAGTTAATTTTGATGGTGTCAACGGGCTTCATGTGAACTAAATTCATTTCTTGCGCAGCAGAGCTCATAGATTCTTGGCATAAATATAAATCGAGAAACAAACATAAAGATGATGGGGTAATATGTATGATGGCTGCGTTTTTGCTTCGACACAGCATTTGGATTGATAAGCACGACACGAATAGTATAAAAAAAGAGTGAATAACCGGGGAATACAGTACTCGAAGCAGCGCCAAAATGGTATTTGAATCGTGGCCAACACGACTCAAATAATTGAAAAACTTGTTGCATTTCCTCATGCAAAATTGATCAGGAGATGAAATAGGTGACCATTAAACAATGGAATCGTACATACTTGTATTAACCCTTAGGGGCGCGGAGCGCACGGAAAGCCCGCAGACGGTTCTCGCGGCGTTTCGGAAGTTAGGGGCGATTGATGATTTTCAGAAGGTAATTGAGAAGGACACCGCGACATACACGGTATATATAACCATGGTCAATGAGGCGCATATGGAGGTTCTTTCGCGGTGTGCGGATACGGAAAAGCCGCTCAAGCTGTTGTATAAGTTCCCGTGGTTTTGGTACGTGGATGTGTTGCACATGCGCAGGGGCGCGTTAGACGTCGTCGAAGATGAAGCCGAGATATTGGTCGATGACGGGATGGAGTCCCCGGAAGACGGTGCGCTCGGCGGGGCATAGCATGGTAAGCAACATGGGTCTACGGTTCGCGTTACGGATTTCTCGTGTAAATATGGTGTCAAGGTGGACGCAAACCAGAGAGGTGCTGTTAATGTCGTTCTTGATGCTTTCTTTTTTGGCGTATAGGTCGGACAGGCGGTCCTGGTCGCCGCCTTCGACCAGGATGGACCTTATTTCGTCACGAATGTCCGTAAATTTCAGGTATAGTTGGGAGCGGTAAACGTCCATGGCGCGAAGGACGGACGACACGTGTACCTGTGAGATGACGGGGAATGATATGCGGGACTCGCGGGGTATGATGGGGGTCCCGGCGTCTCGGATGTCCTGGATTTTCTTTTCGAACTCGCTTATGGTATCGCGCAGGGTTCCTTCTTCTGCGTGAAAATGGGTGCGTGTATGTGCGAGGCGCAGGGCGCCCTCGACCTTGTCGTAGCTGCGATGCAGTTGGGTAAATGATTCGGCGGTGGATTCAAACTTGAAATAGCTCATCATGGAGATGAGCAGGAGAATGACGGTGTTGAGGGTGGACGACAGGTTGTTCATCCATTGGGTATTGCCAAAGAAGGACCCGAGAATCGTATTGACGGAGCTGATGGTGATGCATGGGATCATCAGCATATTTAGTTTTTGTTTGGATACGCGAGTGCAGTGTCCATAGAAATGTTTTTGGCCTTTTACAAAGGTGAGAAGGATGTCGATATGTTCGGTTTCGGACTCGGTGGGGCGACTTAAATCGCGCTCTCTCATTTGTCGGTCGATTTCGTCGTCGCTGCTGTTATGATCGTCAAAGTCGTGCGGCATGCTCGTTATAGAATTGTTGCGTTGTCTCTGTGGGTTTTCTCCGTGCAGTGGTTCCTCTGTGTTTTGCAATGGTTCCTCCATGCATTTTCAAATGAAAAAAATAAAAAATTGATTACGCGCATGTCTGTTATCGCCAGTAATCAAATGTAATATGGGTTTAAAATGCGCAACTACTCCGAAGAAGAAAGAGTTGAATGCATTGGAAAGTGGGCAATGCAGTTGCGAATCAAGTGCAGAAATGCCCGTGGCCAAGGAAGCCCGGGCCAAGGAAGCCCGGGCCAAGGAAGCCCGGGCCAAGATTCGAAATTTCAAGAAAACGAGGAGCGCCTTTCTGATGACAACCCGCTTCAACAACTCCACCCTTCAGGAGAACCGGACCTATCTCGATGCAAAAGACAAAATCAAGTGCGTATATTGCTCCCCATATGCGGTAAGCAAAGAGGTCCCGCTCGAGGGACACATGTTTGTTTTGGAGATGAACAACGAGAGGAATCGAATATCTGGAATAGGGATGGTGCGGAACCACCCCTACAACTACAAATTCCGAGTATACCAACACAAGGCTTACCACCGCTACACGTATGTGGGACACCACCACATCTCAAGAAATGCTATGACAGTGGAAGAGAATATTCTTATGAAATGGCTCGATCGCGCATGCTTTTACGGGAATCGCCACCTGAAACGAGGGAGTGGTGTAACACAGTTTCCATGTGATGCGCTGATGGAAACACCAATAGATATTGTTGCAAAAATTAAGAGCATGTTCAGTGCGCGCGCACGCCGAACATAAACATAACATAAAACATATACGTGTTTTTTATGTTATTTGCGTTATGCGCATGATAAGTGGTAGCAAACAAGTTTTAGGACTATAAACCGGGTTAGCCAAGAACAAACTATTGAAACTGCGTTGGTATAAAACCAAGGGGTTTATATATACATGGACATTTATAACGTAGACAGTTATACTGAACAAGAATTAATTGAGGATGTTCTCGAGTTGAACCGGCCTACGGATGGAGAACTGGAAGCGCGGCTGCAGCAGCTTCTTAGGAAGTATGCCAGCAATCTGACTCGAGAAAACGCGAGATTATACTTATTTTTTAACGATGTTTATGATCGATTGTTCCATCCAGAAACGGGGTATGAGGAGGGCGTATATAAAAGTGATGGTCAAGAGGAAGAGGAGCAGGAAGAGGAGCAGGAAGAGGAGCAGGAAGAGGTGGCTACTTCTTGGAAAGGAAACGCGGGTCAGGATGACGACACGAAAACGGTCAATCGCGCGCAGCGCATCAACGTGACAAAGTCGGTGGACATAGTGAAGGGTAAGGTGAATCCATTGCTATTGCAAACAGTAAGCAGGGTGATAAGCGTGGACAGTCAGTACCGGAATACGGGCAATCCGTCTGAATTTTCATTTGAGCTTTCGGACCCGCTGAAGGATGTAGTTGCGTTGCGTCTGTATTCGGTGGGTATACCGTATACCTGGTATACGATTAACAAGAGCTTTGGAAGTAACTTTATCTTGATTCAAGGGAAGTCGCCGGGGATTGAGACGAACATAATCAAGATTGAGTTGACCCCGGGTAACTATACGGCGTCGGAGCTGGCAGTATCGTCAAATGCCAGTTTCCAGACGGCTCTTGCGGGAATAACAGATATTAGTTTTGGGACGTCTGACATTACGTATAACTCAAATACGTCAAGGACGACCATTAACTTTGCGCCGACAAAGGCGTTTTCGGCGGGATCGTATTATTTTGAGTTCACAAATTGGACTTCTCCTACGGGCACGCGCACGGCGTCCGTCCCGGCGTTTCTGGGGTTTAACAGTGAGCGGTACTACCTTAATGAGATCAGATCCCTCAATACGTTGCCGGATATATTGAATGCGGCAAACGATCAGCAGTCGTTTATCTTGACCGACACAAATAAAGTGATCACACTTAAGCACTTTTCTGGCCCTGGTGAGTTCACGTCGTCAACGCCGCTCCTGGGTACGTATACGTTAACATTACCCATCGCGGCCGGTACATATAGCAGAAACCAACTGCAGGCCAGTTTGCAGTCGGCTCTTTTGGCGGCAACATTTTTAAGCACATCGAGTCAACTCACGCGACAGACCACACAATACCAGCTACGGTTGCATTTTGATCGCAATGAGGTGCTAATCAATAAGGATTCACGTATTAGAGTGGAATTTCCCGTAGATACTGCCGTCACGGCGGCACAGAGAATATGGGTGGGAACGGCGTCGGCGTTTCGATTCGCGCAATCGGAATATACGGTGTCAGACACGGTATCTGAGTTTACTGCGGCGTCAGATACTGTAACGCTCATTGACATATCCGGGTCGCCGTATTTCGAGATAAAGTGCATAAAGCCGGGGTACGTATCATCGTTGAATGATTACCGCGGTACGCTTACGGACACGCCGCTGGGGGCCGGCGTGGGGGCCACCACTGTGCTCGCGAAAATGAACCAGGTCTTGGATACATTGAAGACCGCGTCAATTACTCCCTACGAGCCCACGGGGGAGATCCATCCCACAAATTCCAGATTTATACTCGAGAACGACGCCAATATATCGTTCTCGCTTGACATTAACAAATCGTTTACGGAAAAGAAATACACCGCATCTGTGGCGGGGACATTTTTAGAGACGACGGTGGGAATGACCGCAAGTTTAACAGATCTTAGTCTGACGAATCCAATAACATCTACGTTCCCGACCAACGTTATCTATAGTATAGACGCGTCTGCAGTACTGCAAGTTGCTCCAAAGTCTGGGCAGGGTAACTCGGGTGCGGCCCCGTATGATATAAATATTGAGGACTATGTGGTCAATGGGTATGTTGGGCCGTCAGACGCGAGTTATGCGTGGTCGGGGACAAGTCCGACAATAATATTTGACAGCTTTGAGAAGATTGCGCCTTTTTTCAACCACCTGTTTGATAACTTTACCGATTCTGACGGAGTGAATCCGCTTAATGGCACCGCGCTTACGATAACATCGGTGGGTGGAGGTACATTATCCGCGGAGCTTTCTGTAAGCGTTTTAAAAACCCTACAAGAGCCGGATTTTACCCTTCAGTTTGTAGATACGCGTTATGCTGGTACCGATCCTCTCAACATATGGACGGGGGACATGAATTTTGACAATACGGTTGTGGATTCATCCTTGGTCCTTGTAAATACGACATCGTCAATATCTACCGGCACGCTTACCACTGTCCCGCTTAACGTGAATACAATTAATGTGGGGGAGAATGTAGGTTTTAATTTTAGAGCGTGGGAGACGGGGGTTACGGCAACAAACAACGACAATGATCAAGAATATATCATACCGGAAGGGAGTTATACGCGAACCCAGTTGATAAATGCCATGAATCAGGTAGTGGGTCAAACCATATTTACTATAGACAATGAATACGTCAAGCTGAATCCGGTGGTCTCAAAGGAGTACAAGGCACAGGACTATGAGTTGGTATTATTTGATGATGTTGCGTTTGTCCAGTGTTATACGGGTGTTTCGAGTGTCCGCAGCGTAACCTCGGACGCAACTCTTGGTTGGATTCTGGGGTTTCGGGAATATACCAAGTATGCGTTTACTGGAGAAACATTAGAAAGTGATGCGACGGTTATTACCGGGCTATACAGTAAGCTTTTCATAATCATCGACGATTTCAATCAAAGTAGGTTGAACGACGGTCTGGTAACAAATGCTACGAGCACTACAACTACGGCGTTACCGAGTTATGGTACGAGAAACCAACTTGTATGTAGTGCAGTAAATAGTGAGCGAGTATTTGATATGGACCAACCGACTTCCACTGGAAACAGGCTCACGGAAAACCAGATATTCGCATTTAATGCGATAGCCGAAGGCACGGCACAACAGGTAAGTGAGTCCGAGAAAACGCCAATGGCAAAGGACGTGTTTGCAGTTATCCCCATTCTGACAAACACGCTTCAATCGGGGGATGTTTATACGCAGTTTGGCGGTACGCTCCAGGACCAAGCGCGTGTATATTTCGGTCCGGTGAACATCCGAAGAATGTCGGTGAAGCTCATCACAGACAGAGGGGATCCGATCGATTTGAACGGGTCTAACTGGTCATTCTCTCTCGTCGCGGATCAGTTGTACCAGAGTTCTACACAGTAGACGCGATAAACGTAATTCAGCTATACTGAAATTAGTATGGTAATATATGTTACATATTTTTAACCATATAGGATTTTGGGGACCGATTATGGGGTTGGGCGTTGGTGCATATCACCTTCCGTTGATTGACACCATGTTATTCATTATATTCGCGTTTACAAATTTGCTTACGATAAAGGCGTTGAAAGCGTTGATTGCGCAGCCCAGACCGGGAGACCCGCAAGCACTGTATAGTTTTGAGCATTATGACGGCACTGAATCGTACGGCATGCCTTCCGGGCATGCATCGTTGTCTGCATTTTCGGTCACATATTTATACCTGTACAAAGGAAATATCCCGGCAGTAATACTACTTGCCCTCGTTCAAACGCCAATAACGTTATTGCAGAGGTATTATACGTATGCTCATAGTGAAATACAGTTATTTGCGGGGATGTTAGTAGGCACTTTAATGGCATATGTGTCAGTACTGCTGGCAAAACGAATTAGGCGACGCAAGGAGCACAAAATGTAATTGTATTGTATATGAGCCAGGGAGACTATATTCGACATAAAATCAGCGCCCGCACGATTGGTGATCTTCCGTCTGTTATCAGCAGTCGTAAGTACGCCGAGCTTGTGCGCTACCAACTTGCAAATACTATTGTCAATACAAAGCCCTCTTATCAGGAACTCGCGGTTGAGGGAACGCAGAACGTATTCGGCATGACGATGAAAGTTTCGGGCTGTCCGGAATTCGCGTTGTGCGGAGATCTTTCTGCGCGGCCGAACCGAACGCCTGGAATAGGATATGTGTGCAACCCGCACCCGGCGCACCCAATCTATGTGAAGCAGCCCGCGAACGCCAAAACTGAGTGCACCTACAAAGAGAATCCGTGTGAATATGCAATTTCGCATTGAGAGTCATACAGTATTTTTTTCAGAAAGTACTGTATAATGTTGAAATCATCATTTTACATAACCTATGCGTTCCTGATGACCACGGGGACGATTACGTTTATTGAGGCGCTCCGTACAAAGGACCCCCATGTACGTAATATTTTAAATTTAGAGACATGCATTTCGATTGTTGCAGCGTTTTTCTACGGCAGTTTCATTAGTGAGCTGTATGAATCTGAGGACAGCGAAAAGGAGGAGCTAACGACGAAGGATCACGAGAAGCTGGTTAAGACGAGGTACGTTGATTGGTCCATCACGACGCCTATCATGTTGTTGGTTCTGTTGATGGTTCTGGTGCGTAATGACGCGAATCAACTGGTTCCTCTTGGGAAATTTATTACGGTTCTCATACTCAATTATGTCATGCTTGGCGTTGGGTTCCTCGGGGAGTCTGGTCAGATTGCGCTGGGAACTTCAAACATTATAGGGTTTGGTGCGTTTGCGTCAATGTTTACGTATATCTATCGCAACTTTGTCAAGCCCCAATTTGACGACAAACTGGTGTTCTGGATGTTTGCGGTGGTATGGACGTTCTATGGCGTGGCCCAGCTGATGGACCCCTTATCGCGCAACCTCGCGTACAACGTGTTGGATCTAATCGCAAAATGCTTTGTGGGTATATTCTTGTGGGCGTATTTCACAAACGTATTCTGCGTGTAGACGACTCGATAACCCGTTTCAGCATCATGTCGAGATAAAATAGTTCGTTTTTGATTTCACGGTGCTCTTGTTTGCGTGTATTTTCTCGCTCTATACACAGTACTTTGTATCTCAATGTTTGCGTGGCATTCCATGCCATTTTCGCGCATAGCCCTCTGCAATCCGTTGTTCCGTTGACCGCGATAAGTTGGTCAATTGTTGTAAACAGACAGATTACAATATCTTGTTTTTTTGCGGGGATGCGGGGGCGAATATGGTCAACTGCGCAAAAAAATTCTCCCGCGCTTCCTGCCGTATATGCACGGGTATCACTCGCAACCCGTGATACGGGGCGGTTGATAACCTCTGCTACAAACTTGCGCGCAAACTCACGAAGGTCCTTTCCTTTCATTTTCATAAAAATCTTCATCTGTTCTTCGCGAAATGGCCTATAAGCTCTTGATCTCGCACTGTAAGGAAGAAATTCCCAGATGTTTGATTGAACATTTGAAGGTAGTTTTGATACAAAATCGCACCCAATCTCCTTGGCTCGGAGCAGCCATTTGTTCTTTACTTTCAGCTGTTCGCGTTTTTGGTCGACGAGTTGGAGTATGTCGTCCGTAACTGCCGATAGATAATGTTCATAGTGGGTTAACCATGACTCTATCTGATTGCCGGTGAGATTGTCCACTCTCTCCATATTTGGCAGCAGTGCTTCCAGGTTGATGCGGACAACATCGGATATGGTTCCGTATCGTTGTACCGGAAATCGTGGTGCCGGAAAATCAGAAGTTAATCGATCAAAGAAAATGGCCGCCTGAGATGCCTCACGTGACTGGGTATTCATTATTATAATTAAGAAAACATATTTATACAGGTTCTCTGAAACAATAGTCGGAAAATTTGATTAGAAAGAACCCATTCTAATCAATAATGGTAAATACGTATATGGTGTATTTGACACATTTTATAAAAGAAGGGGGCGAGAAAATGCCGGGTGGCAGCAAGCCCGTCAAAAAATCCAAGTACAGCGACTTGTGCATTGAAGAGCAAAAAAGTGTTGACATGGCATGTATGGCGAAAAGCGAAGAGTTGGAAAATCTTTGTCCACTCTTCAAACGGCTGCTTGAGGATTGTACAAGGTTTCGAAATCAAAAATATATTGACGATACGAACAAGTCCCATTAATGCATGAAATTGATTAGAAAGTTATTCATGAATAATAATATGTTAAATCCGTATAATCAAGATATTGTAGATTACGTAAACAAGCGACGGTCAAAGGAAATGCTTCGTGCGTGTGATAAAGAACGATATGGCGTACATGCGCTCTGCTCGTCTCCGTCGACGGACAACACAGAGTTATGCCCCATATTTAAACAACTGCTCGTTCAGTGCATATCTTACCAAAAGGACAAAGCAAAGTCCAAACTCAAATAATCACGTAAACCCGTATCTATAATGCCTGTTATAACAGTCACTCTTATCCTTTGAACTAAAATATTTACAAATACATATGCGACGGTCACACGCGGACCCTGTGTGAATGCATATATCGGCAAAAAAGGCACTCCAGTGTTGGATTTCCGCTCGGCGGCACGCGGCGATCCACATGTCTTTTTTCTGGAGTATGGGTCTTGACTTTATGGGAAGCCAGTTGGCGATTAGATGTTGGTACAATACGTCGTTCATACACCTATTCGGCATATTATTTGCATAAAAAACAGGTACGTATCAAAATTTTATTATGCAGCCTTTTGCAGTTTTTTCATGTATTGCAGTTTGTTCACAAATGCTTTGTGCACAATCTTGGCACCTTCGTATTCGGGCCATTTTTCAACGAACGCTTGCCATAGCAGCCCGGGTTTCACGGCGACCGATGCGTTTGCGGTGAATTCGCGGATCCGGTCAATGTCGACGTTTGTTGCCGGGGCGGTGTTCTTTTCGTATTTTTTTCTCTCCTTCTTCTCGGGTGTTACCTTCATGTAGTAATAGCGCATTGATACAAATAGTTTTCGTGTGTGATTTCCTTCATATCCCTGTTCCTGGAGTACAAGTAAGTCTTCGTTCACCAATTTTGCCACGGTTTCGTTCGTCAGGAACGTGGCCCATGCGTCCTTGATGTCCTGGTAAGGGGAGAAACGATGAATCTGCGCAAACCCCCTAATCTGATCGGTAAGTTCGGTAGACATTTTGTGACGATAGACGCTCTTTGTCATTATTGAATTGTATATTTGTTATGATTTGAATATGAAAATAGCAACAAATCCTTTCAATTTTTTGCATAAATCAATATTTTGAGTTTTGTGCACACGCGCGCACAAAACTCTCTCAATAGGGATCGAACCTATGACCTTGCGATTAACAGTCGCACGCTCTAACCAGCTGAGCTATGAGAGATCCCAAGTCTTTTTACGACATCCTACAGGTCGGTCTTAAGCCCCATGAAATACAGATTATACTGTATTTACGCCCTAAGAAATGCTTAAGAATATGAGACTCCGTTTTTGCTTGATGTCAAGCAATTGTCTCGCCCCCTACCCGGTATGGGATTTGAACCCATTACCACACGATTGTAGACTCATGACAATTGTCATGAACTCGTTTAAAATATGTATTATTGACATATACTCGTATGCTCTACCAATTGAGCTAACCGGGCAACATAGTCGATTTTCTCATCCAGACCGACTAACTGCGAAATATCGGGGGGAGGTTTCGATCCTCCGACCTTTGGGTTATGGGCCCAACACGCTTCCTCTGCGCCACCCCGATGTATGGAGTTGCCCGGCTTCGATCCGGGTACCTCGCGTAGTTCAGTTTGTCAGAACGTATTCTGTCAAATGCTAAACGCGCACTCTACCAATTGAGCTACAACCCCACTTCTCGACTGCTGGAATCGAACCAGCGACCTGTGGATAAATGTTACGAAATAATTACAGTCCAACGCTCTGCCAACTGAGCTAAGTCGAGGATACTCGGCCTCGGAATCGAACCGAGATTTGCCGCGTGTGAAGCGGCTGTACTAACCGTTATACGAACCAAGCAATCTCCCCCACGGGGAATTGAACCCCGATCTTCCGCGTGACAGGCGGATATACTTACCATTATACTATGGGAGACAGGTCCCACTGGGAATCGAACCCAGGCCGCAAGATTCAGAGTCTTGAGTCATAACCATTAGACCATGAGACCTGCACATATATATACCCTCTCCCGCTTTAAATCGTTTGTAGTAAAATTGATTTGTTCAATACGTAGACATGAATAAGCATACACAACATGGAAGACAATACTGTATTTCAAGAAATGGAAACATCTGCGCGCTACGCAGCAATCAAGCAAATGGTGCATGAAAATGCGGATACTGCGTATGAGTTAACGATGGCCGAGGTTACTACATATTATGCCAAATATGTGAATGGTCCGGGCGATGACATGGACGTGTTTCGCATGGCCACCCGGGATATATTCGACTTGATGCACAATATCTTTTACATGTCGTACACGATTGCCTGTCAGGACGATAACATGGACGATGTTCCAGAGGAAGACCGAAAAGAGTTTGAGCACCTTATTGACAATATGCGTTTTATTCGAGACCATGCAATGTCTACCCAGGAAGAATTGTCGACGGAATGCAACAAACGTATGATAGAGGTGCACGAGTATTTTGAAGGAATGAAAAAAAAGCAGCAAGAAATAACCGACATCATGGAACGAATGACCGAAAATCTCGGAAATGCCATAAGTGCGCTCGAGCAAGAGATGCAGAGACGGGGCATTGATCCAATCGCACCTATGGAGGATGTACAGGATAACGAATTGCGGAGCGTTATAATTTGATTTCGGAACATATTGTATGTCCTCTCTTTTTTACGTGTCCAGGGCACCTTATTTGGTGCGTCCCAATGGTTACTCGCGCATCTTGATGGTAAATGTGGTTCCAGAAGGCCCACTTGCTGCGCGAACCCGTCGCCTAACGTGTGACATCTTGGCAATCACTGATGAAACCGGGGTCTGTATGACGAGCGAAGATGACGCGGAGCTGCAGCGGTACTTTCTTGGGAATGGGTACGAAATTATTCACCGGTTTCCCATTACCGGCGCGTCAACATCGGCGCCGCACCCAATAGCCTTGTATATGGTGAAGTATATATAGGCAATCTGCGATGAATAATATAGCAATATAATAATGATATATGATTACGTAGTGATAGGCGGTGGTCCCGCGGGCCTCTATGCGGCGTTTTTATTGGCTCGTGGCAAAGGGAGTGTGGCGGTATTATCAAAGGACGAGGGTAGAGTATATACGTACAGTGGGGAAATGGTGGTAGATGCCGGCGCCAGTCGATATAGCAAGGCGCACAAACATGTGCATCGGGTAGTAAAGGATTTGCGTCTTGTGCCTTATGTCACCCGGCTTTCGACTGACGTGGGGTATGGTGACAATGGCGACATCATACACAACGCGATACCGTTTTCAAAGAAAACGGGTACACAGGAGGTTGTAGAAGATGCTGCTCTTTTGGCGGCTCTGGGTTCCAAGTCGATTCCGAATGCCCATCTTGTGTTGCGTCTTATAGTGGCTGCTCGCCTGCGCACTGACGAGGAGCTTCGCTCCATGACGGTGGTGCAGTTTGCGCGCAAGGTTCTTTCCGACGACGAACTTAAGTTCCTGGTAAATAGCTTTGGATATTACGATAAGATCATGCGCGGAAATGCCTACGATGGCATGGACAATATGATGCGCAACCTGTCGCCACTTAACGGGTTTTACACGCTTTCTGGAGGCATGCAGCGCATTACGGATGGACTCCGGCAACGCCTCGCGCGTTTCGGTAAGGTAGACCAGCACAAATATGTGGTTCGTGCAATTTCTGAAAAGGACGGCATTTACCACATTACCGGGCGCGCCGCCAATACAATCAAGGGGCGCGCCATTATTTGTGCTCTCCCTCCGTGGGCATGGCGGGAGATACCCTTTTTCTCGCATCTGAACCCCCTTACAAACCGCATTTTGCCAACATCCATGTGTCGCATCTACGCAAAGTACCGAAAGCGGACCGACGGTACAGTGTGGTTCTCGGGGCTTCCCAAGGTTACCATGGCGAATGCAATTCGGATGTTGATACCTGTGAGCGAAAAAGACGGAATTATCATGCTATCCTATAGCGATACGCGCTTCGCGCGCTACTGGGACCGCCTTTATAACACCAAGGGCGTCCATGCGGTCCATGACCGTATCGTGGACCTTTTGAAAAAGACCATTTCGGTGGCGCCTGAGAAAAACGAGCTCATTTCACTGAAGGTGTTTTACTGGGGAGAGGCCGTGTACCATTGGGGAACCGGAGCGGACAGTAGGGAGTTGTCGAAGGCATTAGCGGCCCCCATCCCCAACAAGCGTGTATATATGTGCGGGGATTACATGTCACCTCGTTACCAACAGTGGGTCGAGGGTGCGCTTGAGACGGCGCATAGGGCAGCGAAGATGGCACTTGCTGGGGAAAGTAAGGTTCAGGCAGCGCAACAAAAATGAGCGGATATTGTATGTTTGCAAAAGACTTATTTACCGGGGAGGAAAGCCTCAGACCGCGTCATATGCATTACCTCAGTAAAGACCCAAGAAGATCGTTCTCAAATCAAGACGGGTTGGGTTTAACAATCAAGATTATTACCAAATATGTGTACTTAGATTCGTCGAATAACAGTGCCGATCTTACGCTAATTGCGTCGAACTATATCGATGTGTTACAAAAGGTGGAAACGGACTACGGGGCGCCTGCATCGAGCCAGAACTACCTCATTATACCGCGGGACCAGGACGATTATGTGGATCTCTATGATAACCTTACTACTCTGCAGGGAAATCTTACGGATTCAACTGTGTTGTTGTTGGTAACGTTGGCGAAGGAAGCCCTTATAACGGCGTTTCATTCGGTCAATTTGTACTCGGATAACGCCAGTCTCATGGTACAAAAGATATCGTTGCAGGAAAGGGTGAATGAACTCATTACGCAGGCAAATGTTGATACTGTAGATGTGGCATGTGCAAACAGCCAGTTCGGTATCACACAGACGGTAACGTTGGCGCCCGTGTACAGCTATTACATACAAGTTTACGGCATGCCTGTAAACGGCGCTGGGTTTAACCCACTCAAAGTGTCGTTTCTTGCAGAAATACTCACTGGGCTGGGCATTGCCCCGTACAATTAGACGAATGGTTACATAAAGACTAATAAAGTCGTTATGTATGCGATTAACATCTATATTGCTTATGGCGACTCGTGCGATGGCGTTTTCGAAGATGCCAAAGCCTGCGTCAATCCGTCCGCGCAGCGAAAATCAGAAACAGTATGTGGAGCTGTTGCAGGGTACAGAAACCCCGGTTATTTTTGGCGTCGGGCCCGCGGGAACCGGAAAAACGTTGTTTGCATGCGCTGCGGCTGTAAAGGCGCTCAAAGCTCGCGATGTCAGCAGGATTGTCATAACCCGTCCGCTCGTTGCCGTTGAGGGGGAAAACATTGGGTATCTCCCTGGTACAATGCGAACGAAAATGGACCCCTGGACGCGCCCCATTGTGGACGTGCTTACCGAACTGATGAATAAAGAATATGTAGAAGCGATGATTGCGAGCGGTATCGCAGAGATCTCGCCCCTGGGCTACATGCGAGGTCGCACCTTTAAAGACGCGTTTATCATTGCCGATGAGATGCAGAATTCGACGCCCAATCAAATGAAAATGCTGTTAACGCGCGTGGACGAAGGCTCGAGATTGGTGGTGAATGGGGATCCGGGACAGAGCGATGCATTTGGTCGTGAAAGCGGTCTCGATGATTTTCTCGGGCGCGCAGCGCACGCGAGAGACGATCTCATTCGAGTAGTGAATCTTGGGTCGGAAGATATCCAGCGGTCCGAAGTGGTGGCGCACGTAATCGAACTATATGAAAAGAATTGCCGTGAGGGCGGTCTGTAATTATGTTATCATAGAGTATATGACAAGATACGGATTAAACATCACTTCACAGATTGTTGATTTCCATGATCCCATTACACAAGAGTCATTTACGGGAACGGTCGAGGAGTATATAGCCGATGACCCCGAGAACATCGTAATTATGTATAATACAAATGAGATGTTTCTCACTACGCGTAATACCATTGACACGCAGTATGACAATAACAACAACCGGTTTTTCGGGTGTTACAACGAAGACACTGCTCTTATGCCAAGACAACACAACATTAATAGCGATAACATTTATTTCCGGCTACAGTCAATTGGGTTCATAACGGAAGGCGGTTATTGTGATATGAACGATTATGTTACGCATACCGAGAACCAGTTGTTTGTTTTGTTTGAAAACAGAGTTGCCTATGCCAGTTATGCGTCGCTGTCTACAATGCTTGGTGAAGACATCACGAGTGGACTGCATTGCCAAGGAGGCTTTAAATCGCGTACATCAAAACTCCATGTCGCTCGCCCGTCCACGGTAGACAATACGGAAGCCACGCGGGAGGAAGGAGGCGATATGCTGGCGGTTCCTCAGGAACGATCGGTCATGAGTGACGAAAGCAATGATTTAGAAATGAGTGCCCTTATAGGAGACTACAGCGATGCAGAAGAATCGATCCCCCAGAATGTCACTGTCATGCGTGACCCAGGATTGAGCCCAATTCAGGGTATCAGCGACATATATGAACCACGGTCGCCTGATTATGCACCAGACGATCTTATGGGAGATGAGAATGTATCAATTACATCTCGGTCAGACAATTTCGCGCCTCTTACGCCCGATTACTCGCCGCCTTCTTCTCTTCATCTAAGTGATTTGGACGTAGACCTTTCACAGAGCGGTTCTGGTCGAAAAGGAAAGACGAAAAAAATGACCCGCCGGAAGGCGGGTAAAACTCTCAAAAAGCGTAGGTCTAAGGGTAAGAAATAATCAATAAAAAATCACCATATTTTTTGTTAGCATAATTGTTAGCATAATTTTATGACATATATATTTTTATACATGTCAAAATTTATTCAAATAATAGTAATGTTTGTAAGTTGTTGCTTTATATTTTATTTACATTACGGAGTATTCAACTGCGATGTTCACGGTGCCCGTTGTAACATTTGCAGCCAATGCAGTCTCTGATACCAAGTACAAGGTACTATTGGCAACAGCAGCCTGCGAGTTGGGGGTAATGATCGTACAAGTTGCGCTGTTAAGATCAAGATCCGCTGCAGTAGAGCCTCCTGCGGCATATGTTGCGCCTGCACCAACAACTTCGGTGTTGTTTGCCATTGCAGCATTGGCCGCAGTTGCTGTGTCAGTGGATAAATCCAAGCGAGCATTGAGTGCAGTGCCTGCAGCAGTGCTTACATTGACAATGACCTTTTCAATGATAATTCTTGTTCCCGTGATTCCGGTTGCGTTTGCAACATCAAGGGTGCCGAGCTTTGCGAGGACATCGCCTGTCGCGAACGCGGTACCTGTACCGTCTAACGTAGACAAATCAACCGTGAATGCTTCATAGCGTTTGAAATTGGTTCGCACTGCACCAGCCACGCCAAGAGAGCTACTCAGTGTGGTGGCGCCAGTGACACCAAGAGTGTTCTCAAGAGTGGTGGCACCTTTCACATTCATGGTTGAATTCGCGGAAATGTCCGAATTGGTGATGAGTTTGCCGTTCAAAGTGGTTACACCGTCAACATTCAGGTTGAACCCCATGGAAACATCACCTCCGTCTTTTACAACCAC